>Ga0194133_10009115_pt1 | contig 11441 bp, 6 predicted proteins | sample TA2KigOf40mmetaG_FD_155448 | JGI IMG/M metagenome (GOLD analysis project Ga0194133, IMG submission 155448) | Freshwater microbial communities from Lake Tanganyika, Tanzania - TA2015055 Kigoma Offshore 40m | ecosystem: Environmental > Aquatic > Freshwater > Lake | place: Tanzania: Lake Tanganyika...
TTAAATTAGAGGTCAGGGTACCTTGGTTGACCACACAGGTCTATCAAAAATTCCAGTGGTTGCTCATGAAAACCTTTTAAGTACCAGTTACTCCAAAGTGGTAGGTTACATAATAAAATCTCAGCTTGTTCATAATAAGCTTTTGAAATAATTTGGTAAAATTATCTTAAGTTGAAAAATCAACTTAAATGGTTTTTTTAATTTTCCTTACAGCCACGATACAGACACTGCCGACAGAACATCAGATAGTGCATTATTCTCATACCAGGCAATTATTTTTGCCCAACTTACCAACCGTGTCTGTATTCCAAAGAGGGATGATATTCATATATTTTTGAAAAGTATGTATTAACAAAATCGTTAAACTGCGAGAGGTCATCAAAGTAAATTCGCCCTCGATAAAATATTTAAAAATTAATTTTATCACTCCTCTGCATGACATTTAAGTATTCTTCGATACATTTCTCTTTAGCTGAACCAATTTGACTGAGTGATGAAATCAAAGATGATTAAGGTGATTACACGAATCTCAACGCTGTCAACTTCGGTGAGTAATTGATAAAGTTAATGCTGTACTTCCTGAAGAAAAAAAACCATTTGTATAGATACACATGTGTTACAAGAGAGAAAACACAAATGTGACGAACAAAATGATTATGATTAATATTTACAAAACCCTAATGCCTGTCCTTTCACGCTGGTGCAGGGGCGTGGTGCAAGGGTGCAGAAGCGGGCAGCTTAGCCGCTCTTGAACATGTTAGTCTATTATAAAATGAGTTAGAGGATGGTTTTCATTTACTTTACTCTTAAACTAATAATTTAAACTTATATATTTTATGGTTAATCCTGGTGAGTGGGCAATGCTTCAAGAAACGAGACCAATGAGATACTAACTGTATATTTACTGAACTTGTGGGGTTTTATACCCAAGAGACAGATCAGGATAATTTGACATTTGGATCAACACTATTTGGCGGTTGGATCAGGTCAAGAACCTTGATCAGTGATAATTGGATGGAAATGCTCAGAGACAACCTGTTTGCAGATGTCACAACATTCCTGACAGAAAAGAGGGGCATCTTTGATACTCAATTACTGTCAATAAATGGATGATCATTAAGGAAACTGTAAATGAGGGATCAATGGTATCAATATCAAAAGGATAGTTTGTTACGCGAATAAGTACTTTAAAGGAAATACTAGATTAATTTATAAGATAAAGAAATCTGAAAATATAGTAAATAGTAAATTTACTATAATTTATTACACCATTAGTATACCTACTGGATTCCCACGTTTGGAATCTCCATCATACATCGAGTTTCTTATCTGATGTCTGGTAAACCACTTACATGTACTATCTATCGCAATCCAGAGTAAGGTATCTAAAGCTTATGTATGGATTCTTTTGAAAAGTTGAATAAAGATTCGACATGCACAACATTATTTTCTTGCTTACAGTCAAGGTCTGAAAATAATTCCTATAAAATTGCAATGACAACTGTGTCAAAATATGGGCAATTTATGTCTATATTTGAATGGTAAACATCTGTTTTTTACTTTCATAAAAATACCCAAACATAACGCCTTTAATTTGTTCCTTCTTGAGGCAATTGCAACTTTTAGTTTTAGAGCTTCGACGTTTTCTATTTTTTTAACCAAAGGTTATTGATTTAACAACAAAATTACCTTTGAAAAAATATACCAAGTTTTTCAGTTTGGAAAATTAATCGCATCATGAATATTCAATTCATATCTTTTATTCAGGACTCATTGTCTACATCATGTAAAAAATATCAGCGACTTTACAAAAATCCTGCAAGTATGTCAACAACATCCCCTCAAACACTTTTAATTAAAAGGTAGCAAGTATTTTTCTTAAAATAATATCAAATCATCTCCTCCAAAGTTGACAAGGTACACGAAAAACCTTTTTTAACTAATCTTTTAAAGAACGTGAGCTCCAATTATGAGCAAGTCGTGAGATCTATTGCCTTGTGAGACGTCCGAGCTTGATCTGCATTTTCAAATATTAGTCTTGTTTCTACGAAAAAACTGATGAAGTTTTAAAACTTAAGCATTAAAAATAAAACTTTGTATTGCAAGTTTCAAAAGATTTCGGTGAATTTAGTGGTACACAGAACATTTTAAGGTACAAGCTCTTTCATTTGATAAATTGTACATTTAGATTGACTCTTGTGTAATTTATTTCTGGTGATTTTATTTTTGATTGAATATTTCATATGTAAAGTACAACAGGAAACCAGACATTTTAAGCAAAAAGGTTTGTTAAAGTCACTTTTATTCTAAGTTGCAAATAAAATCTCAATCCAATATTTATTTTTTCAAAGAAAAAATTTACTTGGAGAACGATTATGTGTTTTGGTTAACGAAGTATTTTACGATCTTTTGAGGTTTTTATTTTTTTAAAGTTCGATTTATCATGCCTGGCAAGGCTAGGCCCGAAGACATTTCACGTGCGCTTCATATTCCCTGCTCTTTCAACCTAAAAGTCTTAGATGTTGCAATTGAACGCAACGTTACTGAGCATGAATGTTTTTTTAAGTATCGCGGTTTCATGTTAAACATCAACACTCCAATACACTCACAATAATTCCGATTGGTTGTGATGCCCGCTCGTCCGCTTGTCTAACTTGAACTGTAGTCTAGGCCATGACAGCTCTTTTCAAAAGACCCTGTAATGTTAAATGAAATCTGAAGAATTGACAAAATCCAATAAAGAAGCTTGTTTTTAAGACGATTTTCTTCCAACCAACCAAAAACATGCTTGTACTTTCATGGAACTGTGCAGAGGGTCTTAAGGGAAAAATGGATAAGGTCAAATTATCACACTGACAAACAATCATATTGTTTCTTTTGAAACAAGGCCCTAGAGGTTGTAAAAAATTTTATTGAGTATGTGAGGCTTCTGAAAAGCTTACATGTTGATTATTTGTAATTGCCATGTAATGCGTACGGGCCTTTAGTAAATAAATAAATAAATTCCTAACATCTCAAACATTCGACTACTTTACCAAGTGTAAATTGTTGACAGAAAGCAGGCAAATTAACAATCAGTATGGACAGACTTGAAGGCAACTTAAAGACAATTACAACATACCAATAAAAGCATAAAATAGCAACTTATTTTAATTTAGTGGACCAATCCAATCTTAACAAGAGCAAGCTCTGGATTAAAACCTTTTAGCTTTAAAGGTTTTTTGATCAATTAGTTACGTAATTCATTTGGGATACTTAGCTTCCCACATTTATCTCACAAAACTTCACGCTTGATATGGCCCCTTACACTTAGATAAAAATACAATTGTTTTTAAAAAAATAATTTTTTCAATACAGAGCTTTAATTTTTCCCTTACAATGTTGTGAATGACGCTATCAGAAAGTTTGTCAGAGAAGTTTTTATCGTACACGAAATACATTTGTGAGTCTTACTTTTGACTGTCGTTCCTACATTTTCTAATTGTGTAATAAATTTTTCTTTAGTTACATAAATTAAAGGGATTGATGTACTCATTAACTTGCCTTTCATCATTTTTTAGAAAAATGTATAAACATATACTCTACGTTTCAGTCGTAAATGTTTGAGTCCTAATGGGTATTGACAAGCAACTCAAAAAGGACTGTTTAAGTTGAGAATAGATTCACAGATTATTTGAAATTTTGTCGGTAAAGTTGAAGTAACTAATCTTTTTGGCTAAAGTTGCTTTTTAGGGTTTGACTCTGGAAAGAAATAACTGTTGAAAAAACAGCAAAGTTACTTTTTTAAGATATAATTAAACTCTTTACGGTTCAAGCATTGGCCATCAAATTTTTCCATGTCTCTTTCATTTCTAATTAAATATTCCTTCACAGATAAGCGAAGATGAAGGAGAAGAGTATCATACAAAATAGCAAATACAAGTGGGCAGTGAATGTTTTTGACTTAATCCCAGCGCTCCATTTAAAGTTTTTCAATCTAAAGCTTGTAGTAGTGTTTTTATTTTCAATGAATTGAGCCAGTTCAGCATTTCGCAACTCTATGAAAACCATTTGACAGTTATGATAACACTTGGCAGGTTTTTTCAGGGCTTGTCTTTACGCTTTAAACTGAACTTCTCGGTTAATTCTTTTCAATGGCAATAATTTATTGAATTTTCCTTTCGTACGTAAAGCATTCAATCAAAATCAAACCACAGAATTCTGCTCGATTTCACGCAGTGGTTCTGTTCTTATAATGATCTTGAGAGTAGTCTTTTTTAGGTCAATTTGTTTTTTGGTGGTGACTGGTGAAACTTCGGTGAGTAAAATACCATTTTAAGTTTTCACATTTGGATATGTTTTATGCATAATTTTATTTTCCAAAAAACTGTAGGTATATGGTCAAAATGGCACTAGTTTTCACGAAGAATGCAAGACTTTGTTGAGAAGAAATTGATTTATCTTCACTTTGCATCATGTATAAGATTGCAATAGCAACAGACTGGAAATCTGATGGCCCGGGGTTCGAACCCCGGCGGCTCCAGACAACCTTTGACTGACCCCAGGTTGACAAAAACAACAAAAATATTCCTAACCTTAAAGTGTGCCTTTAATGATTGATTTTGCAAGGTATTATTGAAAAGATTAAAAAAAAATCTAAGTCACGGCGAAATAGTTTGATAAACAAGCTCCGTTTAATTGTCTTGAAATCAACCCTCAGTCACGAGGCGTTGGACTTTATACTGTGCACCTCATTATTGTAGATTCAAAGTTAATCCTCATCTACTCAACAACAGAACAGCATTCATAAGTCTTCAATAAATTCCCGTCAAGGTCATTAGTGGTAGATTCAAATTAAGCCTAAGCAAAAAGTTCGACCAAGGGTTCAAAAAAGTTGCCAGTGTTCAAAAGTCGACTAGACTTGAATACACACTATAACAGCTATCATTTTTCGAATGGTGCAAAGGTGCTTCATAAATTTTCGTTTATTACTCTTGACAAACTTCAAAATACGGGATTGATGATTAGGTTTTTACAAAGTGTCGATAAGATTTGAATTCGGATTAGAATTAAATCTAAATTTACTAAAAAACTGGAACGATTTTCGGCAGGCATTTTCAAAAACCTGTACAAATGTACCAAATATTTTGCTTTGTGAATCATTACTCCATTTTAACAACCTGGACAACCGAGGAAAAGATCCTACCTACAATAATAGTAGTCAAGGTGTTGAGATATTATTTATCTAGGGTTCTAGGCCGAATTCTGATCAAAAAAGCTGAATCGAATTTTAGTTAGGCTCATAAAATGTAATTAATGATGCCATTACTTGAATTATCTTGTTCCAAATACGAAAAGAGCGGCGACCGTACCCGGCTGTCATTCCATTACTGGTTAGCATGCATTCCAACTATTTTTTGATTGAGAGGGAAATAAAAATATACTCTGGTATTGAAAGGTCCATTTCGTTGAATTAAAGCAGAGGCTAAAACGAAACGAGAATAAAGTGTTTGCTTGACTCACGAACCCATCCTCGCCGAAAAATAGTTATATAAGACTATCTTTTTTTCGTAAGGTTATTGAAAAAAATTCAAACATCTATTATATATACACTAGCATGTTCAGGAGCGGCTAAGCCGCCCCCCCCCTTATTTTTTTCCCCACGCCCCTTCCCGCCCCCGTGACGGGATAGACGTTAGGGTTTTATATATATTAATTTTCAAAAGAGATCAAAAGGATGAATTTTAGTTCATAGATTCAAAAGATAATTAGTTCATTTACTGCAGAAACGATGGCAGGCAATTTTATTTTCATGATAGCATACACTAATTGGTCAGTTTTCATTTCTTTCACCTTGTTAAGTCTAGACTTTATGAATTGAACTTTGTGCCAATAACTTAACACAAACCAAAAAACCTGATTTTTCAATCATAAATGTAGTTTCAATTCAAGTTTTGGATGCCAACGAATTCTGGATCAACAGCCTACACACTAATTCACAAGCTGGGCGCTGGCTGATAACACAATCAAATTTGACGAAGGTTAAGAGAAAAATATTTATTATTTTGAAATGTTAGTCTTTCCAATTTTGACCCTGCATACTTTTCTCATAAACATTCATGAAAATAGCACATGCGGATCCTAGCGCCTAGATTTAAGTTGGTTTGGCGTCGGCGGTTCACGCCATCACAAAGATTTTCAAACCAATACTGGCCTTTGTGCATGAGAATGGGATTAAGCTGTCAATCTACATTGATGATGGCAGATTCCTAGCTAAGGATTTGAAGCAAGCTAATTGTCACAGAGAATTGGTCTATGACACTTTAATAAAAGCTGGGTGGCAAATTTCACATGATAAGTCTGATGGACCTGATGGGGCTTCTACTATCAAGGAGTACCTAGGGTTCGTGGTGGACACCCAGAGTGTCTGAGGAGAAAATCTGCAAAATTGAGAAATTGATCATGGATGCAGTGAGCAAGAAGGTTATAACCATTAAGCATCTTGCAAAAATTCAAGGCAAGATCATTGCATTGATCCGTGCGTTTGGGTTTGTGGCCAGGGTCGCTAGCAAATCGGGGTACTGTTTGGTGGAGCAACACACAAAGAAGTTTGGCTGGTTCGGCAGTGTCCTGCTTGACCAAAGTACAATTGGATAATGGATGTTTTTTATGCATAACTTAAGACAAGCAAACGGTGCTCCCATCAGATCTGTACTCAATGACATTAAGGTGAAAACAGTGCTGAATAACCTAATAACTAAGCAAGTAACAGTACCTCATTTGAGAGGCGTGCAAGAGGTCATTATGGTCTCTGATGCCTCTAGCTTCAAGGTTGTAGCTTATGACTTATTGACCTCAGAAAAAGACGAGGTCAACATGTTATTCACGGAAGAAGAAAGAGGTTGGTCTAGTGGGTTGCGAGAGCTCACGGCGGTGAAAAAGGCTGTGGACATGTGGTTTGTTACAAAGAAAGTGACAAATAAACATGTGTATTGGTGCAATGACAGCACAAATGTTGTGGCCTTTCTCACAAAAGGGTCAGGCCTGCCTCATGTCCAGAAGATGATTTTTGATATTGCAAAAAAGTTACAACAGCTGAAGGTAGTGATATCTCCAATCCACTTGTCAAGAACTGATGAACGAATTCAAGTAGCAGATGAAAGGTCTAAAGTCTAGGATAGTGACGACTGGTCTATCGACAAGTTGTCATTTGACAATTTGCATAAGCAGTTTTCTTTGGAAGTGGATGTGTTTGCATCAAAAACCAATGCAAGGTTACAGAAGTTTTATTCAGCCGAGTGGGAGGAAGGCAAAGCTGGTGTGGACGCTTTTGCTCAGGACTGGTCGTTGGGCATGCTGTGGCTGTCACCCCCCATCAAAATGCTTATAAGATGTGCTAGAAGGATAAGAAAAAGTCACTGCAAAGGTCTGATAATTTTACCAAAATGGCCAACAGCCCCATTTTATTGCTTTTTCTTTGATGGGATCAAAGTAAGACACCCATTCATTTTTATCAGAGAATTCCAACCATTCGTATACCAAAATCAAATTGACCCTATGTCTTTAGGTTGGGTTTATCCTTGTTAGAGGGGGAGCAATAAGGCTGAAGATATGAGTTTCGGCCTATCATAGATATATAGCGGGAAGTTAGGGTATAGGGACAAATGGACCCAGGGGATGAGGCTATCACTGCATGGTCGGGACGGTTCAGCTGGTTGGTTTTCCCTCCTATGAGCTTCATACAAAAATAAGGCCCCTGAGGACCTGTTTTCTCTTCTAGGTCCGACACCTGCAAGGGATAATTGATTAATAAGAGTCATTACAACATAGAGAAAGGTGTGTTACCTTGACACGCTTGATGTCATCAAATCTTAGGAAACAGAAATTGCATGTTATCATCCTCCACACTGTCCGCCAGGTTTCCAAAAGTTGATAGGCCTCTTCTAGCAAAGGAAGGGTGATTGGTTTAGCACACTGGACCTGACGCTCTTGGCTGTCTTTTCGTTTTAGGCCTAAGTTATTCATGTATTAGTATTGGTGGGAGGATTGTCGATTACTAATGGTTTACCTTTCATCATCATCTTGACCATTGAATGGTGGCAAGGACTGGAGAGACCTGCGGCGCGATAGTGATGAGAGATCGATGATAAGAGTATATACAGTCTATACAGAGGGACGGCTTTGATAAGATCATGACCACAAAAAGTGTACAACTCACCGGCTATAGATTTTTGGGCCAGGAACCTCATTACTTGGTGATGGTCGGCGTTGAGAGGCTCGAGGTTGTTCTCAGTGCGGTAGACCACAAAGTCAGGCCAACCTCCTTGATAGCTTTTGAGAGTTGAGTTACTCACACTGCCATTGATGCACTCACTGACTAACTTCAGTGTATCATCCATCCTGAGCTCCACTTTTAGTTCACAGCATTTTCCGAGCCTATCCCTACGAGTAGAGTGGTGTAGAGAAGTTAACTTCTCACAGGAGCGGCAAGTGCGAGCGAAAGAGAGCGCTAGAGTGTAGGTGAGAAGCTAAAACTTCTCAACAGAACTCTAGCGAGGATAAACAGCTGACAAATATCTATAGATATCTAGAGTGTTGTTGTAGAGATCTATAGTTGTAAGTCAGCTGATTGTCAACAAGTTGTTGTCATTCAGGATTTTTGTAGCGTAGCGAACACAGCGTTTTCTGAGCCTATCTCTACGAGTAGAGTGGTGTAGAGAAGTATCTTAATGTTTAGAATAGAGATGTTAGAAAAATTGATATATCTTTAATGTTAACCTTGATGTACATTTTCATTAACAAATAGGATTTGAATGTTTTTGCCATGTTTATAAGAAAAAGATCCAGATATTCTTTTTATTTCATGTTCGCTTCTTTAAACATCGCTATAATGGACCATTCTTCCCTTTTTTATGAAAATTTGTTGGATTTTTTTGTTGCATTCTAGAGTCAAAGACTGCCTTATGGTTTCTGCTGGGGTTTGAACGCTCAACCTACAGATCACCATCCTAGGCCACGGCAACCTGTAAGGAAAAGCAGGTCTGGCAAAAACTTAACTTTTTAGTTAACAATCTATAAAAATTAAAAGAAATGCCTCTCCCTATCTTGCAATTTAGATATGCTTGTATTACGCAGTAATGTATTTACTAGAGATCAGATTAAATCTGCAATAAAAATTACAAAGCTTATTCAGTTCATGCTAGAGGCTAGAAGTTCTTTTTTGATAAAAAATTTAAAAACGAAAATACTTTTGCAAACCACAAGGCTTAAAATATGATTGGATTGCGTCAAGCCAATTTTAAAATATACATGAAACCAGTTTTTGCATATGTTGTAGCTTTTGACTACAAAACAACTTTTTAAAACATGTCTAAGCCCTGATCGAGGTAAAGGTCCATATTTCTGGACGAAGAAAACTTGGACTTAACTAATCAAGTTTTCAAACCATCCAAACCCAAGAACAAAAGAGTTGCAATAGTTGGTTAGGCCAAATAAAAAATTTCATTGAAAACTCGCAAAACATGTTCAATTTTTATTTTTTTAAATAGAAAGAAAGGAGAGGTTCAAAAACAGGTTGTTTGGAACAAGATGCCTTTTTTACAACACAAAATGCAGTATTAATTAAGTTTGGTTTATTGAGGTTCAAAAACAAGTTTGTTTTGAAAAAGTGGCTTTTTACCGCGCAAAATGCAGAACTTATCAAAGTTATGTTTTATTTGGAAAATTTGATGAATGCATCAAGTTTCACTTCACATGAGACAATACAATTTTTTTTTGTTGAATATAATTAGTTTAACTCTCTATGTAAATTTCCCATACAAATAAAATATACCCAGACTGATCTCACTCTGACACATTCTCCTACTGCTATTCTGCAAAGCCTAAAGTAAAGTTATTGCATTAATACTGGAATTATATTTGTATTTCAGAAAAAGCTCCATCGAAACTTACATTAAAAATGCTTTTACAACTTTTCAAGTGCTGTGAATCACATTAGAAATAAACTTTGCAAGTTAATAATTATATTTATTAAAGAAAGATCCGTAATAAAGAGCGACACAAACAAGCAAACAAGTGTTGTCTACTTTTTAAGTGTACCCTTTGTCGGACATATCAAAGGTATTAGGGAGTGGGAGAAGTGCTAACAGTCGGACTGAGAGAAATTCAAATTCGATTTATTGATTGGTTCTGACCCATCACACTGCCATAAATGAAGGAACATTTTTAAGAATCGAACTCCTTTTTGAGACAGCTTTAAATCAGAATGAGATAGACAAAATGAAAAAAAAATGCAACTTCAATTTAAGTTACATTCACTAAAAAAGATAAAAAAATATTTAAGAATAGGAAAAAAGAGTCCCATCTTAAAAGTAAAATTAGTTAGATAGAAAGACTCTTTTCAGTCTGCAAGCATCTCTCACGAGGTTGATATCATACCAATCAAAACTTACACACATAAAAATTGAACCAATCCTGTTATTTAAACTTTGTAGGCCAATCTATTGTATTGATCAATCAAGGAAATTGGGCTTATGCAGTTTTCTCTGATTAATATAAATGGTCTTATTTAGTCTTTCAAATAGCATTTTAGGTTCTTTTGTGATCTTGATAATAGTTGAGGCGCTGATAAAAGCTGACCATTGCCTTGGTGTGGCGTTTGGCATTCATTGTCTATTGTGGTTCTAGGCAAGAAGTAAAGGAGAGTGGGTGAAAGCACAGGGAATCTTATTTGGGAGTAATAAGGCAGATTGGGAAGGTCTGGAGAGTGGAAGAAAGTGAGGTGGAGGTTGGTGTAGGAAAGTTAAGAGTAGGACAAGCGCAGGTGGCGGTGCATGAAAGTGCAAGTTAGATAATTTAAATTGGGATAATTTTATTTTTATCTAAACAATGAGTCTATTTTTAATGCATTTGTTTTCTTCAAAATAAAACAAGGCAACAGCAGGTGACCGTACTTCTAGTGAAAACTTAAACTAAAGGACAAAGGCTTTACTTTTAATCTACTTACGGAGTAGGTCTGATGAGAAAATAGGAGTACAGTGCTGAAAGAAGAGTAGAATAGAGGTCTGGACTAGAGATGGCCCCTGACCCAAACCGATCTTACTTTTGACCTGCAGTAAATAAGAGGCTGACCCACCTACGACCTGGGAACTTTCCAACCCAACCCGAAGAGATTTTTATTGACCCAAAGGGAAAAAAATTGAAAAATTTGACATTTTTAGGGGAAATTTTCCAAATTCAAACCTAAATAATAAATGACTGACCCAACCCAACCCTACCCGGACCCATCACTAGGCTGGACTGAGTATGGGAAACGTAATGTTATTTTACAAAACCTTTTTTTTTTCAAAAAGCAAGAAAATTTTCGGCGTGATAATTTTTAAGATCTAAAATGCAACGATATGTTTTAAAGCATGCTATTTCAAAAAAATTTTGGAGAAGGACTCTTGCCACGCTGGATCAAC
>Ga0194133_10009120_pt1 | contig 11434 bp, 14 predicted proteins | sample TA2KigOf40mmetaG_FD_155448 | JGI IMG/M metagenome (GOLD analysis project Ga0194133, IMG submission 155448) | Freshwater microbial communities from Lake Tanganyika, Tanzania - TA2015055 Kigoma Offshore 40m | ecosystem: Environmental > Aquatic > Freshwater > Lake | place: Tanzania: Lake...
TCCATTTATATTCGTACTTATTATGACTATCCCAAGTCATAAAACCTTTTTCATTATCAAACCTACTTTTAATAGTCAGTCCAAATTTATTAGAGAATACATTACGAGTACGAAGAGCACCATTCTTCTCTCGTGTTTCAATCACTACACAAGTATCTTCAAAAAACTGTTCTCCCGATTCAATACCACATGCGGTTTCATACCTAAATGGACGATATGTTTCCTGGGCAAATACAGGAGAAGACAAGAAAAGAGAAGCAATCAGTAAAAGTTTTTTCATTTGATAATACTCCAGTGAGGATCGTTTTCTTTATTCAACCAAAAGCAGTAACGACGATTGATAGAAACTACAAAGAACTGTGTAGCATTCTCTTGCTCTACTTCCATGGCATGTAGAGAATCCATCTGATTGATAAATCTATTGCGAGCACGATTGGTTTTGGGGGCGACGTTGATTAGACGCTTTTTAGTTTTCATCATTTATTGATTTCTTCAGTAATCATAGCACTAATTTTTCTCTTCAGGACTTTGCTGTGACACTTTTTTAAGTGGTTTAACAACGTTATGCCAATACCATTTATTATATTCATTTCTTTTTTCTTTATTTTTTTCTCTGTGCTTTTTCCAAGTTAATTTGTCCCTTTCTTTATTTTTTTCTTTATACTCTTTCAAATAATCCATATTTTTTTCTCTCCATTCTTTCATATATTCTTTTCTTCTTTCTTTTATTTTTTGTTGATATTCTCTATCTCTTTTTCTTTTTGACTCTCTTTTTTCTTCCTCTGTAAAATATTTTTTGTTATATCTAATATCAGTTCTATTTTTAGCAGATTCACTCATCTTTTTTCTTGTTTCTTTTGATGGGGAGCATCCACCAACACCATCTCCACCTGTTGTAGAGTTATAACCATTATTATAAGTGTCGTAATGATTAATGTAGTGTATTTCTTTCTCTGCTAAAAATTCAATTTCATATTCTTCTATAATACCATATATGAACTGATGCCATCCATACTTTCTTACAGCACGATAGAACTTATTATCAACACCTCTTTTACAGTCGTGCCTGTGTTGTCTTTTTCTTCTTTCTTCGTAAACTGTTTGTCCTATGTATTTTTTACCTGTAGGAATACAATAGTAACAGTAAATAATACCTGTCATTTCTATTCTGTTGAACCGCATATGTATTTATATTAAAAAGGAGGGACTTTCACCCTCCTCCTGCGAATTGCGGTTCAACAGGTAATAGTATTTAGAGTGTTTTTAAAGTTACTTAAAGCTTTTCTATCAACCCTAACAAAGGTATTCTAGACAGATTGATTGGTATCTGTCAAGTAGTCCTCATAGTACATCTGCTCAAGAGAGTGTGCTTCTACTTCATGAGGATATTCCCAATAATCTAAATCATCAAAGGTTTTATCCTTATAATACATTTTACCTCTACGTTCTTTGAGTGCCCCTTGAACCCATTGACGAAGATGAACTAATTCATGTATGATAGTTTTTGTATAAAGTTCAAGATCAAGTTTAGGATCAATCTCAATCAGAAACTCACGAGGACGATAGATGTCTCCAGATACAGAACAATAACCATACGATTGCTCCCTACGGAGTCCTCTGTGAAGCATCTCAACGTGGATATGATGCCTGGGTAGGTATTTGGTCAAGAACCACTCTACAACGCTCTCACAGCGTCTCTTACGTGCCCCATAACCAGTTATATCAAGAGAGTGCATAGTTGTACCCGCTGGTGTATAATGTAAGCATTAGAATAGTGCTTTAAAGATAACTTCAGTTACTTTTGTTGCCCAGTGAGCAACCCATACAAAACTACCAACAAAAATCAATCTGTCTAGTGTGGAGTACCTCATCGGTCTTTGTGTGTCTCCACCTACTATAAACCCCCACAGGGTTGCTGCGAGGGTCTGTGTGCCAGTTTTTGAAGTGTCCATATTCGTTTACAAACTAATTTCATCCTTAATAGGTAATAAAAAAATTATGTATACCGTAGGAGTCAATAGAGGTCATAATGCATCCGTTTCATTATTAAAAGATGGTGATATTGTTTTCCATTTAGAGAATGAAAGGCTGAGCAATCTCAAATATGATTGGTATGCTTTTAATGCACTGTCTAAAATTAAAAACTACACAAACAGTGTTGATCAAATAGGTATAGCGGGACTAACTCAAACTGTGAAGGTAGATGTTTATGCTGAAAGTGATCTTTACACTACTTTTATACGAAATCAGCATAGGTCATTCTTTGAAAAGGAAGTTATAACTGCTGATCTTGGATTATTTCATCACCAACTACATGCTGCATGTGCTTTTTATAATTCTGGATTTAAAGAAGCAGTATGTATTATAAAAGACGGTGTTGGATCAGATTATCCTATTAAACATCCCAAATTTTCTCACGATAGTTATGGTAGAGAAATTAATTCTGTCTTTATTGCACAGTATCCAGATATTTTTGAACTCGTGGAGAATAGAGTTATTTTCCCACATAAAATCAATATACCAATAAACAATAAAACAACAGTATCAAATCATTTGGGAGAAGCATATGCTTTTAATACTGTGGCAAAGTTTTTTGGTTATCATGGACTTGATGCTGGAAAAGTTATGGGAATGTCTCCATATGGAAAAGAAGATTCAAACATTCCAGATATTTACAAAGATGGATTGATTAATGATGATCTTTTTGTAATAGGAAAAGATGTTTTTGACATCTACCTGAATGAAGAAAAATATTCATATTTAAAAAGCGAAGAATTTCAAGTTAAAGCAAATCTTGCCTATAAGTTACAAAAAGAAACTCAAGAAAATGTTCTGAAATATATTGAAAGTATAGTTGAAAGAACTGGGTGTAAAAATATATGCTTGTCTGGAGGATATTTTTTAAATTGCGTAGCAAATTATCATATTATCAGTAATCTTTCAAAAGATATTAATGTCTATGTTGAACCAATATCCAGTGATGCTGGAACTTCTTTAGGTGCAGCAAAATTAATGTGGCATTCTTTGAATAAAGACGAAACAATTAGACCACAAAAAACTTTATATCTAGGTCCACACCAAGAATATGACCTAAACACAATCAAAAAAAGATTAGATGATGAAATACTGCACGAAAATGTATCATGTGACGATATTGCTGAGTTACTCGCAAATAATAATATTGTAGCACTATTTCAAGGCAGATCTGAATCTGGTCCAAGATCTCTTGGAAATAGAAGTATTCTTTATGATCCAAGAGATCCAAATGGAAAAGATTATTTGAATCAAGTAAAAAATAGAGAATGGTTTAGACCATTTGCGGGAACTGTATTATATGAACACTATCAAGAATGGTTTGATTTATCAAACTTAACGGAAAGTCCATTTATGATGTATGCCGTAAAAGTTTTATCTAATAAAATACCAGCAATCACTCATGTAGATAAAACTTGCCGTGTTCAAACTTTAAAAAGAGAACAAAATCAAAACTACTATCATTTAATTGATTGTTTCTATAAAAAAACAGGAGTTCCAATTCTCCTCAATACATCTTTAAATTTAGGAGGAGATTGTATTGCAGAAACTTTAGATGATGCTCTTAGAATAATTAGAAATTCTAAGATTAATTACTTATATCTACCAGAATTCAAGTGTTTGGTTTCAAATTAAAGTTAATTACGCAACGATGACTATTGATTTGTGGAGGACTACTTGAATGGTAGATGCTTCCATCAAAAACAACTATTCTTCCCTTCTTAGGACTAACTTCATTCACTACTTTTAGATTTTCATCATAAAAAATTGTAGGTCCACTACTATCATTTACATAGTATAGTAAAACAGTGTGTGGATCACTTAAATCAATATGAGGAGTATTTGGACCACTCTGTGTTTTGAGAAGTAAATTACTTTTCATTCTAAAGATAGATGAAGATACTTTCGTTTCCTTCACAACATTATCCCAATCAATTAGATACATCACCTGATGAATTGCTTGGGATGTAATTTGACTATCTCTTATAAAGTGGTGTTCAAATTGCACAGTATCGTTAAATCCAGCAATCTCTTGTGATTTTCCAGAACTTTTTTCCACAAAAAACCATGGAAAATTATCATTCAATAAAAAATCTTCCAATTGTTTGGAATTTTTTTTATTTACTACATTATCAAAAATTTTCATTTAAATTAAACTGGATATCTTACAATAATTGCACCACCAATTCCTGGAGTACCTGTCCCAGCAGATCCAGCACCACCAGATCCATAAGATGTTCCTGGCCACGCAGTTGTTGTAGGACCAATCCATTCACTTCCACCTCTACCTATTGCTTGTGGTCCAATTGGAGATCCTGACAATATTGTACTTGAATTTGGGAAAGTTGCATTTACAGTTCTATTATTTGTAGCATTTGCCGATCCGCCTGGACCTTGAGTTCCTGTTGGTCCAGGATTTGGAAAAAATATTCCAGGATTACCATATTGGGTTAAATTTGGTACACCTGGATTTTGTAATGGTTGTGTTCCTGGTCCCGCATTTCCTGGACCGCCCGTATAAGCACCCGATCCTCCACCACATCCTCCTGCATTTCCCGGACCTGTTCTAAACGATCCATAACCACCACCAAGAGCAGTTATTGTAAAAGCAGTTGTGTCTGTTCCATTTGCAGTTGCTCCACCTCCACCACCAACAGTAAATGAATATGTGGTGGCAGTAACAGTGAATGAAGAATTATAGACTAAACCACCTGCACCTCCTCCACCACCACTACTATCTCCACCATTTCCGCCACCACCTCCACCACCAATTGCAAGATATTCAATAGCACCTGGAGATCCTGCGCTAGATACTACAAAAGATCCTGGGCTAGTAAAAACATGATACTTATAACCATCTCCTGGAGTGGAAATAGATCCACCAGTTGCGGTAACAGGACTTGATTTTTGAAAAACTAGTCTCCAGACACCACCATCCTTCACATAAACATTTTGACTATCTCTCCATGTTCCAGATGTTTTTGCTCCAATAGAAGTGGATTCTCTCCAAACTCCACCATCTTTTACAAATGTTTCGCTAGGCATATTTTTTATGAGAAGAATGGTTGTGCTGGTTCCGCTGGATATAGTTCATCTCCAGAAATGATATCCTGTATCTTATACACTGAAATGTCATTTATAGTTTCAGGTAGGTCTCTAAGTTCTTGTCTATAATCAGTTACGGACTGAGAAACGTTTAGATTTTTTTCTAAAGCATAAACAATTATCCAATCAGTTTTTTGTAACAGTTCATTTCTTTTTACTCTTAAAGAATCCCACTTTTTATTGTTTAATTCTTCCTCAGTGTATCTAATAACATTATATTGTCTTTCTACAGTCATATTTTGATTATCAAAGATCCAATCATCAGAAAGGAGCATTTCTTTAGTGATGATGTAATCTTCATCTCCAAGATCAGGTTCAATTACTGTATATTCTTTCCAAGTTATTGTAATTGATTTTCCATCACTTGAAAGATTCCAATCGTTTATATCATTTTCAATATAGTGAAATTCATAATCTGATATTGGTTTATTATAAAAATTTGTTATTAACTTCCATCCTTCATTTTGAAATAGATATTCGTCGCCAACATATGCACCATTTTCATACATCCATCTAGGATGAACTCTTTTACTATTATCAGGAAGCAAATATATTTTTTCTTTTTGAGATTCTTGATATTCTATCGTAAGTTCGGGAAGAACATCAGGCAACCAATAACTATTTTCCCCTTGATCTATCCAAGACATAACAGTTCTTTATTTTTTTATATTTATATATCAATATTGATACCAAATGTCCCCATCAACGCCTCCTGTTGGAGAAGATGAGGATACTGTTCTAGTTCCATTTCCATTAGATCCAAGTGTTCCTGCAGAAGATACCAAGGATCCAGAAACAGTAACACCTATAGAGATAGTTTCAAGTTTTTTTGAATTATCAAAGTATAATTTTACTGCACCATTTGCATCTGCTTCTAATATATTTTCTGTATTTGTTGAATTATTAACTCTAAGAGTATCTACATTGAAAACTGTTGTTCCAGTTTGACTCTTTATATAACTATTTGTCCCATCGTGATAGATGGATAAATCTTCGCCATTACCAAAAACTACTTTTGCATTGTCACTAAAATATGCAGTAGACCCAAAACCTACTGTAGAACCTGCTCCAATTATTATATTACCAGTAAATGTAGCAGCCGCTCCTGCAATATTTCCTACAGTCAAATCTATTGGTGGTGAAATACTTGTACTGAAACCGGCAAGATTAGACGCTCTTGACATCTTATTTTACTTTTTAGTTATTTATCAGGATTCTATTGCTGTAAAAATAACTTTAAATGTAGTAGGACTTACAAATGCAGGATATCCAATTAATCTAAGTGCTTCACCACTAATATCACTTGAGAATGTTGCAACTCCGATTGGTTGATTGATGGTTCCATATTCAGTCATATAAGTATCTGTTCCATCATGAATCACATTAATTGTTGTCATATTATAATTTGTTCCTTCCGTAACCTGAACTTGATACTGAGCAGAGCGATATGTTGATGCGCTGATTGACATCACAACAGCAGGAGATGTGCTACTTGTTGTAAGCACTCCAGATTGAATGTCACCAGCGATGAGTTCTAAATTAGTCGCAGAAACTGGTGAAAATGTAAACTCACTGGTACTGGCATCATATCTTAAAAATCTACCATCACCAAGATTTGAACTATCAATATCACTTAATCCAATAAGTGTTGAAGAACCTCCACTCAGTGCAGTGCTTGCGATTCCAACCCACTTTGTTCCATTATAAATTAATAACCCATTAGTAGTAATGCCTGAGCTATCTACATCATCTAAGTCATCTAAACGAACGGCACCACCCCCACCAATCGTTGAGAGTTGTTGTTGAATACGATTGATAAAGAGACGATAATGATCTTGTAAATCTTTAATCGTTACATAATTTTGATCAAGTGGTGTGAGTGGATCACTATTTTTTACATTTGGTGGTTCATTCAGTAATCCTTCATTTAATACTGATTTCTCATTGAATTTTTCAAGAATTTCTTCTACATAAGAAATCTTATCAGTAAGTTCTTTACTCTTTTCTTCAATCAAATCAAGTTTAAGATTATCAAGAACTTCATAAACTGAATTCTGAATATCTTTAATATGCTTTTCATTGACAACAATATTAACTTCTAAATCTTTAACTTTATTTGAGATATTTTCTTCAAAGTATCCGACTTCTTTTTTAAGTACATCATAATATTTTGATGTACTAATATCTAAGTTTTCCTGAAGATTGCATACATCATCAGTGAAATTATCTTCAAGAATAGAAATCTTTTCTGAGAAACTATCTAAAAGTTTCTGATAAGATTCAAGTTTTTCATTTTCGTGAATTTCTCTCTTACGAAAATCCTTGTATAGATTTTCATAAGTGTTTGAGATGGAATCAATTTGATTTTTAGAATTCTCTACAATTTGTTGAAGTTCTAAAAGTTGATTTGTAACTTTTGAATTGTTTTCTTGATTTTGGGAATTAGTATCTTCTATCAGCGAATTGATACTTTCATCAATTTGTTGAATCTTGTTTTGTATTGACTCTTCTAAATCAATAAAATCTTGCTCAACTTTGATTTTAGATTCTGTAATTAGATTCTTATATTTTGGTATTTCTTTTTCAATAAACTCTTTGACTAATGAATTTAGATTTTGTATTTGATTTTGATAATCACTCTCAAGAATCTCAACCTTTGATTCTACAAAATCAGTTACACTTTTAATCTTTTCCTCTGCCTTAAGTTCTGTCTCAGCAAAGAATTTCTTATATTTTGGAAGTTCGCTTTCTAAAAGATAATCAACCTTATCATCTAAACTTGAAACCTCACCTCTGAATTTATCAAGATGACCTTCATTAATACTTGAAATTGTTTCAGAAATCGCAGAAAGTTTTAATGTTAGATTCTCATCAATTTTCTCAACACTTTCGTTGATGTCATTTTTGAATGATACAAAACGAGTATCAATTCTTCTTTCGTGATCAAGAATTTGTTTTTTATAAGAAGGAACTTCTAAATTAATAAAGTCAATAACAGTTTCTTGCAACTCTTCAAACTCTTCTTTAATAGTATGAAGTGTTTTTGAATTTAAACCTTTAATTTTTTTCTGAACATCACCGATACTTTCTTCCACAAAAAGAAGATGAGACATCATTGCCTCGTTGAGATCTTCTTTCTTAAGAGTATTGTTGACGCTTTCTTTAAGTGCTTCTATTTCTTGTGACAATTCATCAACTCTTTCAAAATTTTCTTTGAATCCATTGACTGTGGAAGAAAAATCTGAAAGTGTTTGAATATTATTGAGGTTTGTCTTAAAAACCTGAAATGCTTCTGTTAAGTTTTCAATTTGTTGAGGTTCAGCATCAACTAACTGCTCTTGAATGTCTTCAAAAGTAGATTTCTTACCAAAAAAATCAGAAGGTTTCTTAAGTGCCACTTATATAATCTTAACTACTGTTTAGATATTTATTTTAACTTAAAACAGACGCATTGACAATGATACTACCTTCTCTTTGTTTTACTTTTTGAGAACTACCATCAACAGTGAAAACATTATAATAATATCTACCAGAATCAAGTGCAGCAGTCACTGTATTTGCCATTGAAATACGAATGGTGCTAGTGCTGGTTGTAATACCAACAGTAAACGAATATGTTGTAGTATCTCCTGCATATTTTGCCATATATGCAGATGCTGTATATGAAGATACTCCAACTAAAGATTTATCAGGATTTGTAAGGATGAAATCCCTGTAAAAATCTTCTCCCTGTTGCATTACAAAATTTTCTGCTATGACTGCTGCCATTTGTCTTTTTTAAGTATTTAGATATTAAAAAAGGAGGTATTAAACCTCCATTTCTTATATTATGCAGGTTCTTCTTCTGGCGCTGGTGGGGTTTCTAGAATCCACTCACCATCTTCTTCATCCCAACGATAGAATGAACGTGCTTCAATCTCTGCTTCTGTGAGTGTAGGAGCAGGTCCAACTGGCGATTCCCAATCTGCGGTCTCTTCATTTAGAACCCAAGACTCAAAAGGCTTAGGTGGAACAAATGCATTTAGAGTTCCATTATAAGAATAACCAATACCTGCATATCTCACACGGAAGTTGTTATTATAACTCGTTTGCCTCCAGTTGGTATCAGCACCTAGGAGTTTCTTACAAAAAGCAACTCCGAATTGTTTTCATCAAGTTGACAGAAGTGAGCCATAGTCTTTATATAAGTGATTACTAGTGTTTAAGTATTTGGAACTTTTGTGGTTCTTGGTGTATTTATGAAGGATAAGCGATGATGACGATACCGGAACCACCACTGATATTAGTAGTGCTATTACCACTACTTGCTCCTCCTCCACCGCCACTATTCGTAATACCAGCAGATCCTCCCCCTGGACCTAAGGCACCATGACCTCCTCCGCCATAACCACCAGATCCTCCACCTAAAGGAGATGGGCTTGGTGGAGATGAATTAGTTGAGCCTCCTCCTCCACCACCAAAGTAGAAGTTTCCTGGAGATGGTCCAGGCGCTCCTGTAGTTTGTGCCGGATTTATAAATGTTGCAGGTGCTCTTAATCCATATCCACCATTACCTGCATTTGCTCCTTGAGATGGATTACCTGGATATCCTGCTAATCCGGCACCACCACCTCCTCCTGCTTGGTATGGTGATGGTGCATATCCACTACCACCAGAAGTTGCACCTGGTCCTGTTCCAGTACCACCAGCAGTTCCTGTAGGAACAGAAACACCACCACCGCCACCAGAACCAGTGCCTGTGGTTCCTGGAGATCCATTTGCACCAGCAACACCACCAGTTCCTCCACCACCTCCACCACCTGCAGCGATTGGAGTTCCAAAATATGATGGAGTTCCGTTATTTGCTACAGTTGGTGCATTTTTATATGCACCACCAGCACCGACTTGAATTGCTGTTGATATTGGATGTGCTCCTATTGGTGTTGATCCAGTTATAAATTGTCCTCCGCCTCCACCACCAGTATTGGATTGTCCGGCATCAGATCCACCAGCACCACCTCCACCAACAACAACATATTCTACTGTTGCAGCAGTCCAGTTTGGTGCCGTTGCAAATGTTCCTGATGAAGTAAAGGTATGAATGGTCTTACCACCATAATAACTAATCGCACCACCAGTTGCTTTTGCGGTTGCGGTGAGTTGACCGATTTGATAACGGACTACTACGATTCCAGAACCACCAGAACCACTGGTTCCTATTCTACTAGAACCTCCACCACCTCCTGTTGCATAAGTTCCCGGAGTACCATTTCCCGTTCCATTAACACCAGCACCACCACCACCAACACCACCTTGATTGCCTGCTCCTGGACCACTACTAGACATTCCTCCGCCCCCGCCAGCAAAGTATCCGCCGCCGGGATTTGGTCCTGGAGTTCCTACTGGTTGTGTAGTTGCTGGCGGGCCCGCAATAAAGACTTGAGATCCCGGACCACCATTACCACCAACATTATTTGCTGGAGCATCTCCACCAACTCCCCCTGCTCCACCACCACCACCTGCAGCGCCAGCAACTCCTGGATTATGTCTAGATCCACCACCTGGATTTCCTTGTGGTGGAGATGTTGGTGGTGAATTTCCAACACCAGTTGATGCAGGTATTAGTGCTCCTCCACTTGGAGCTTGAATTCCTGCTCCACCACCGGAACCACCAGCACCACCATAATCACTATATACAAGTCCGCCTCTTCCTCCACCAGTTGATGTTATAGGTCCAAAGACGGAGGGATTTCCTTGTGTTAAAGCTCCTCCTCCACCACCAATAGTAACTGTATAAGAACCTGGTGAAGTTGATACTGGAAATGTAGAACCTGCTAATGGATGTCCAGAAACATTAGTTCTAAATCCTCCTGCACCTCCACCGCCACCGCCATCAGTAGGATTTCCGCCACCACCCCCACCACCAGCAACAACAAGATAATCAACATTAGAAGGTAAAGACCCTAATGCAGTTACATCAAAAGTTCCTGATGATGTAAAAATATGTGCTCTATAAACTGTTGAACCATCAGTATAATCACTAATCACACCACCAGTTGCAGTAAGTCCTGATGGAGCAATACCAGGAGCATTAGGCATATTCCCTTGTCTTTGGAAATATCCGTTTGTAAATAAATTTAAAATACCAGCACCAGTTCCGTCTGCTGTTGCATTACCAGTGTCTTGTGATTTGCCTATTCTTCTTCCAAGATATCCCATCAGTCACTCTCCTCAGCTGATTTCTTCAAAGGAACAAACAATATCAATACTTCCTGTGTTTGATTGTGTGACTGCTGTGATACATCTATTTTTCTCA
>Ga0194133_10009122_pt1 | contig 11431 bp, 7 predicted proteins | sample TA2KigOf40mmetaG_FD_155448 | JGI IMG/M metagenome (GOLD analysis project Ga0194133, IMG submission 155448) | Freshwater microbial communities from Lake Tanganyika, Tanzania - TA2015055 Kigoma Offshore 40m | ecosystem: Environmental > Aquatic > Freshwater > Lake | place: Tanzania: Lake Tanganyika...
TCATTGTGCATTTCCATCACATTTGCCGTTACCAGGATTTTCCGTGGGAATCTGCCTTCAACAGTATTTCTGTTTTTCTTTCAAATTGGATATCTGCTCTATGGTTTGATAATGAATACTGAAAACTTAAATCACACGTTTAAAGTGAAATCTTTGCTCAAAGGTTATTCTGCTGTTGCGACAGAAACCTATGACATTAGTTGGACCATGCCACATTGTGTCATGTGCCTAAGGCTCATCGGACTTGCGATTGATGTTTTTGATGGAACAAAAGCAGAGGTCAGCTTTAAGATTTTGTTGAAATAAAAATATGATTAAGATGAAAGTCCACCAGGTCAAAGAACTCTACAATTAAGCCTTTTTTTACCTATAAAAGTCAGCCATCAAGGATGCTTTCCTGGTACTGACTGTAAATATTTTTGTTGGTCATTTGGTTACAAGAAACCTTTCTAGGCTAAGAGACCACTTTTCCTGAAAATTTTCTCTTTTTCTAAAAAATCAAAGGCTGTGCATAAAAATATTAAATATTTTTCGAGAAGATTGGCTTGTGAGCTGTTTAGATTATCAAATCAGTTCAGTTTCCAAATAAATTTGTGTAATGATAATATTTTCCTTCAGTTTTTAAATATTCAATTTATTAAAGAATTTTTTATCAGAATGAATTGGCCAAAGATCAAAAAGAATCGGCACTTTTTGAGCTCCCTTCAATTTTGGAGATGTTTAGCCATTCTTTTTTCATCGGGGGTTACTTTTTCGGACCTCAATTTTCCATGAGAAAATATTTGGTAAGTAACATGACTTCACAAATTAACTTTTAATATATTAACTTTTTGTTTTATGCAACTTCTGTTGCAGAGATTTATTCAACGGAACATTGAGCAAGATATACCAACACCTTTCAAATATGGATTGCTTAGATTATTCCTGGGAGTTTCTTATCTTTCTGGACATCTTATAGGATCAATCTATGTATGAAAAACTTCAATTTTATACCAAATTTTTTAGCTCTTTGTTGCACTTGTGTATAAGTACTCTGTCAGGAACATTTCCCCAACATCAATGTCTCTTTTTTTACTTTAAAGATTCCAGAAAATATGGTCGAAACCGAAGAATTCATGGAAATGGGTTTCTTTAGAAAGAGTCTGTTCTTTACACTTTGGTCAAAAATCATCCTGGCTAAATATATTTCAATGTGGCTCCTTGCTGAGGGAACAGTCATCATTTCAGGTAATGTGATTGAAAGTATAACCTTTGTGCTAATCAAAAATCTTTCAAACTTGATATTGAATGTACAGGTACATTGGACATTTTTTTGAAGATTGAAAATGATAAGTTTTTGTTTTTAAAGGTTTGGCGTACAACGGGGTGAATGCAAATAACGAAGTTCTATGGAATGGGGGAGCGAACGTAAAATTGGGAATTTATGAGAAAGCAACAACTTTTCAGCATGTAAGCTTCGCTGTAGTAATTGTTAATTTTTTAATACTAACAGAATCAGCTTTTTATCTGTTCCTTAGTTGATTGACAGTTTCAACATAAACACCAATGCTTGGGTCATGTCGTATGTCTATAAACGCCTCAGGTTCTTAAACAATCGATTGCTTAGCCAAGCAGGAGCTCTAACATTTTTGGCAGTGTGGCATGGTTACCACTCAGGATACTATCTTACATTTGTCCATGAATTTCTGGTGATCAACTTTGAAAAGCAGGTGTGAAACTGTGCCCATCTCTCTATTTAATTCTGAAATTCATTACTCTTTTTCCTCTTTACAGTTTTTCCCAATGGTTGAAAACAGCTTAGTTTTGTCTCCCCTTACCACGAAGTTCCCATCAATAAAGTACTTGTTCTTAGCAATTGGCAAGCTATACCACTTGTTTTTCTTACCTCATTGCTTTGTTGCTTTCCCCTTGCTAAAGCACAAGAAGTACTTGCCTGTCATGTACACGACATATTTTGGAGTTTTTGCCTTTTTTGGAACATGGTTCCTATGGAAGCCATTGGCCAAGGCTGTTCTAAGGCCTGCCAGAAAAGAACGTACTGAATAGACGAGAAGAATAGTCCCTTTCTTAGAGCCCTCACCAGTGAGTATTAACTTCAAGTACGATCGGATGGAAAAATTGAAAAATTGATCAAATTAAACAATATGCAACTGCTATGACTACCTATAATATAACTGATAAATCTGATGTAAATAGCGGTGGCCTTTCTTTTTTGGGGGGAGGGGGGCTAAAATAGTTGAAAAGTATTAAAGTAGCCGTCGGCATACTATACTGGAGATCAAAGTCATATAATATGCTCTTATACACTTGAGGGTAAGCCTTTTGGACCACTGGAACAAGAAATAAAAGTGAACTGTAACCCCTGATGCTGGGGGAGACATTGGATAAAATCGAGTTAATTTGGCAAGTACCATGAGGATATGTACCTGATTTGAATGACCAAAAGAACCTCGAAGCATTTAATGATGTTTTATGTATAGAGGCAGATGAAAGCAAAGAAGATCATTAAACTAAAATTAGAAAGCTTTGATATAATCTTGTTTTACTTACTGTGTGTTTCATTCAAGGATTATAGAGGTTGCGTGGCCGACAATATTTCTCTTCACTGAATTGGCATAGATGTCTATGGCTTCAAACTTTCAGCTGTTGTTCACTTTTATTTATAAGCTTTCCTCTGCTCGGGCCAATCCAAACATAAATAATTTTTAGTTTTTACACAGCGACTGTTACTCGATTACTCAAACATATTTCAGACTTAAACGTTCTGTCTTTTCAATAATTCAAACAGTGCTTTTATCAACTTTGAACATGGTTCCACCCAGAGGTAAAAGCCAAAGCTTCTTGAAGAAAGCCCCAGACGGTAAAAATAGTGCTTAAAGGTCTTTTTAAATTTTGCTCGACTGTTAAAACGTTAACTCATTTGCAGGACCCGTCAAAAAGGGTGATGCTCGTCTACGAATAATAGCGAACAGTAGAGCAAAAATCACCGACGCAAGGAGCAGAATTGGACAAAAGTCAAAAATTGTTGATGCCAGATCCAAAATAGGGAAGAGAAAAAATGCCGTTCAAGGCAGGGTAAGTTGTGGAGTAAATTTTACACCTACTTTTATCATGTGATGCCACTCTTTAACGTCACTTTGTAAAAACAGGTTGGTTTTAAGACAACCAGCGGAGGTGGCATCACCATATCGCGAACTAACAGAGGACAAATGGTCCTGTCGACCAAAAGGTCGCCAAAAGTGTTGCGCCAACAAAATATGCGGGACTTGGATGATGTTGCTGAAAAGTTAGCTCTAGTTCTCGCCAGGTTTAAAAAATTTATGATTTACGACCGTTAACATATGCTTATCAGAAGCCTTGATTTTAGGAGCAATGTTCTTACTGGGAATGAGATTCGAAAGAAGCCAGCAAGACTTTCCTCATTTTCTATGAGGTGTGTATTAAAAATTGAATTTTATTTACTTTGGGATCCAAGGTGGTACTTAAATTAGTTAAATTGGTCTGAGGTGAATTTTTTTGTCCTTTGTTTAGATCTGCTCTTGCTGGACCACGAATTAAAAGATCAATGGCAAGCGAAGCTGATAGGCTCGATGGTAATTGTAACAAAATTACCTTATAATTTGCTAAAATGAGAATACTTAAAGGCCTGCATTTTAATTGTAATTAGATGAGTTGATGAGTACCCGCGTTCCACCAGAATTATTACGGAGAACCATAAGGCAGGAAGTTCGTCCCAGTTTAGAATCTAGAACACCTTTATTCACTGTACGTGGATTGTAACCAATTATTAGTTTTGAGAGAGAAAATTGCATATATATTTTAAATAGCGTCGAGCGTCACCTGAGAGAATGAACTATCAAGCCTACGTTAGAGAGAGACAATCGTCCGAGGCAACCAGTACTCGTAGAGGAATTTATGACTACGATGATCCCCGTCGTGATATCATCATGGAAGATGAGATGTATAGAAGGAGGATTATGCAAAACCAGCAAGTGACGTTTCCAGTTAGAACTCTAGCAGACAAGTACTCGGACAATTCTGTGAGCCATGTAAGCCCACTTCAAGGCACCAAAGTTCTCGTTCACAACCTTGAGCCTTCTGTAACAGCAGCGGATATTGGTGAACTATTCGGAGAAGTTGGTGCGGTGAAGAGATACAAGAAAACAGGAGAAGGTGAGTCGAAAAGCTTCCACGATTCTGAGCACCCTTGAGAATTCTGAAATCCAAGTAGACTTAATTAATTTTTCTGATTATTTCCAGATTCGTTTGAAGTCGTGTTTGTAAAGCGTGAGGATGCTTTGAAAGCTGTGGAATCCTACCACAATAGAAGTTTGGACGGGAGACCCATGAAATGTGTTATTAGCACACCTGAGCAACCGTAAGTTCACACTTAAAAATGGCCGTGAAGTCAAATAATCCTTTTTCATAAATACGAATATCTTCCTAGATCGACCGAGTCCAGATTCACTGGTGCGGTGCGCACTGGTGCAGGACCTCGCGAGTCGCTCCATCCAACTCTGAGTGTTGTGCACAAAGCACTTTTCTCAAATAGGTGAGAGACCTGCACTTTAGGTTTAAATTATCCTTTTTTAGCTCACTTTATCGTTTCTTCTAGTGCACCATCGGCATCATCCTCAAGACTTTTTAGATAAACTTAACACTTTTGATCTTGAGTTATCCCGTTATCGTATTTTTGCTGAAAGCAGGATAATTATTGGTCTGATCAAAAGAAAATATTTAATGAAAAAAATTCGACTTTCTTTCCTGCTGGTGCAAAAAACAACATGGAAGACATTTTCGTTCTCTCTCTTTCGTGAAGAAAATTGGAAATAATAGATTGAATTTTAAAATGCTGAAGTTGATTGAAAGTGTGTTTCTCGTTTTCCGACCAACAACTACAACCACAACCATTTCAAACAAGGTATTATCCATCCACCTAAAAAAATTCATAACGAAAGATGAATCTATTTATGATCTATCCAAATATTTCAGTGATCAGATTCGAAATAAAAGTTCGATTTAAGTATTGTTTTGTAGGTTGATCCAGCGTTTAGTTTCCTAGGGTTTGGTATTTCATATTAAGACACCAACTGACCCTGACGGGTTGAGGTCAGGGTCAAATTTTAAGCTGCTTCGAGCATTTCAAATTTAGACACCAATTGACCTTACCTTTGGTTAGGCTAGGTTATCCAATAAAATGTTTAGGTTAGTTTAGCCAATAAAATAGTTTAGGGTATGCAGGTTAACCAAGAAGAACAAGTTTGGTTGGGCTAGCTTTAGTCAATAATAAAATGGTTAGATTAGGTTAACCAGTAAAGTGGTTTGGGTTAGGTTAGGTTATAGCCAGTGAAATAGTTTGGGTTAGGTTAGCTAAAAAATAGTTAGGGTTAGGTTAAAGCCAATAAAATAGTTTAGGGTAGGTTAGCCTAGAGAATAGTTTTGGTTAAGTTTGGTTGGGCTATCTTAGCCAATAAAATCGATAATTACAGCCAAGAAAATGAAATAGTTTAGGTAAGTTAAGGTTTGGTAAATGTAATGAAAAGATTTTAGATAGGTTAACCAAAAAATAGTTTAGGTGAGGTAAAGTAAGGTTAGGTTAGCCAATGAAATTGTGTCATAGTTTAGGCTCAGTCAGATTTTTTATTTGCATCGTAAGTTTAAGCATTGTTGATTCCCACCCTTAATTTTGACTTTTAAACCTCTGACAGTCTGATATAGACACAGGGCCCCAAACCAATATCAATTTTTTACTAGTCTATGTGATACACCCAGTTACAATTCCAAACTTTTTTTAGGATAAATTAAGTCAGCTTAGGCTGGGTGAGGTTAGCCAAAAATAGTTTGGGTAAGGATAGGACAGGTTAGCCATGCCCTGGCTAGGATAGGTTACCCTATTAAATGGATAGTTTAGGTTAGCCAACAAAATAGTTTGGGTTAAGTTAGCCAAAAATGCCAAACCCTACTGAGCGACCCTTCCCTCTTATCCTGATTAACAACTATATACTACAAAAGGAGATTATTTCCAACCCCTAGCCTAAGCTGACCCAACCAACCCTCCAAAGCACGTTTCCCCCTCATCTGTCTCAACCAAACCCCCAGTTTTAACCCAAAAAAAGTATTTAACCTGTCCCAACCAACCCCCAAAAGCATGTTTCACCCCCATCTGTCCCAACCAAACCATCCCCCATCCCCCCAAGGTTACATTTATTGCTAACCTGACCTGACCAAGAAATTTGATCGATCGTTGGTAATTAAAAAACAGCTACTTTCATTAAAGGGATTTTTTATCAACTTTTGAAACTTTTTGAATATTAAAAAAAACCCAAATATCTTGATTCACTACATAACTTTGAACTTAAATATCTCAGCTTCTAGACAAGATATCAAAAATTTGGTTGGTAACTTTAGAGCCATCTATCTGGGGATTATGCATGCCAATTTTCAGGCCTCTAGCTCCACTGGTATGGGTGGAGGTGAGGTGACAGACCGACGGACACGGGACGTCACCCCATTTTCCCACGAGCCATAATGAAATTTCTAACCCCTTCCTCGCTTCGCTCAGGAGGGATAAAATGAACCTAAGCTAAAAATACAAGTTGTCAGAAAAAAGCATGTTGATTACCTTATGGAGATGGGAATGATAGTAAATACTTCAAAAACTGAAGTCAAAATCTTAAAAAAGGGGCCACCATCAAGAAGAAATTTTCATGATTGCCAAAGGTCAGCTTGTAGGTTATAAAAACATTTTATATGTTTTTCCTCAACCATGACTCCATACTACCCCAACCTGGGTTCAAATCTCAACCATTCATACACCTTACCCTTACCATATCCTGACTTACCATCAAGGTGTCAGTATTCAGAGTGGTGGGTGAATTGGTACAAGGTCGGCCGAATCTCTTTTCATCCCAAATATACGCTATTGGCAAAATTCTACAAGTTTAAAGGAACCCTTTATTAAGTCTCAACAAACAAACAAATTCTTTCGGTTTTAATTTAAAAAACAACAAATTTTTATTTTTCGACAGTTTTTGGTTATTTATTGATTGATTGATTTCTGGTAAAATAAGTTGAAAGTTGAGCCCCAAAAGTCTCATTAAAAGCGCAATGACCATGTCTGATATAAACGATCAAACAGAGGGTGTTCAACTTGGCACAAGGGTGGCTGACTTGAAAGATGGTGAGCGAGGTACTGTCCGTTTTGTAGGGGATGTCCCTCCGACCAAAGGCCTATGGTTGGGTGTTGAGTGGGATCATCCTGAGCTGCGTGGAAAGCATAATGGATGTCATGAGGGAGTCAAATATTTCGATCCTGTTAACAAGAACACTGAGGCCACTTCAAGTTTTGTCAGATCAAGTAGGACTTTAATTCGTGAAACCAGAGTTCCATTTATATTTTAAAATTGAAATCTTCCCATTAGGTAAAGTCACGCTTGGAATCTCGCTTTGTAAGGCAGTTGTTAACCGTTACGGCGCAGTTGAAGGGGATACAGCAGGTAAAGTCTGAGCTTATAATTCAACAAACTAAAGAATTTAGATGGATTCGAGTTACAACTCTGAATTCAATTGTCATGTGATAAATTTGATTTTCAAGGCGTGGACAAAGAAATGCTTGTGAATCTCTGCAAAGAAATCGGAGCTCCATTTGTAACTGTGGTTGGATTTGACAAGGTAAATCCCTAGAAGCTATTATATCCAAAAACACAGAAATCAATCAATTACTTTTCAGTTTTTGTAAACTATGAAATTTCTACCATTAGGTTAACCAAAAGCAAAGTGATTTTGCAAAGCTACTAACAGTCAGTGTGCGAAAATGTTGTGTATCAAGTCTAGGCGATCCTTCTTCAACGGTAGGACAACTCATTCCAAGGGTCCGCAATCTCGACCTTAGTGAGAATCTTCTTTCCTCGTGGTACTTGTTCGGTTTTGCACCAAAAGTGGAGTCAAGGATCTGTATTTGTACTTTCTAGGAAACAGCTTTGTGAAATTGGAAAGCAGTTACAAAACTTGAGAGTTCTCTCTGTTAGCTGTAACCGTCTTGAAACTGATGAATGCAGCACGGATGAACTTGAGACTTCATTCCCAAAGTTGGAGCAACTCGTTATTGGAGATTTGGATTATGACTGGAGTCAAGTTTTCTTCGTTGCCTCTCCTTTGACTAATCTTTTGCTTCTGAATTGTCACGAAAACAACATTTCAACTATCGAAAGTTTTAATAGTCTGGTCTAGAGAGCTCAACTTTTTAACCTCTGCAAAAAGTTAAAGACTTTCTTATATTTTTTTCAGACTTTCTTCACCAATCTAAGGGAGATCAACCTGAATAGTAATCCTCTCAAAGATTGGGCAAACGTGCTTAAGTTTTCTGAGCTACCGAACCTGGAAACTCTGTTCATTAACAATTGCCAAATCGAGACTATCTTCTTTGATGGTTGTGCTCAAGATCCCTTTCCTAGTTTAAGGTACTCATTACCTTGAAGAGCTTATAAAACATATCTTTCATCAGTATGTTCAATAGGTGTCTTTGCATGACTTACAACATGATTGACGACTGGTTGTCTTTCGCCAGACTTGATTTGCTAAAACTAACTGATCTTCGCTGTAGAAATAATCCCATTGTAGAAAAGGAAAAAAATGAAAATTCTAGGTGAAGAAAGTGTAAATGCTTAAAAAATTTATTCAGACTTTTATGTTCAATTTTTTGATATTAGGCAAATACTGATTGCTTCAATTGGAAGTTTGCACGTACTGAATGGAACAGAAATCGAACGGACTGAGAGGTAAAATCTGTTTGAATTTACGTTTTAAAAGACTTTTCAAACACATACCATAAAACAGATACGGCGCTGACATCGATTACCTGAAACGGTACGGCCTCGATTATATTGAAGCAAACAAATCCAACACACTCGATGAATTCTCCAAACAGTTTCCACGCTACCAGAAACTTGTTGAAAAATATGGAGCCATTGAGGAGGAAGAGCTGATAAAAAAAGATACAAGGTTAACATTTTTGCCTGTTCAGTCTCTAAAAAGCCATTTGACAAGAGAAATAATTGTTTGTTAGTTTGAAGTCGTCATTGGTATCTGTCACAGTGGACTGTCCCAATGTGATTGGGTTCGCCAAGATGACAAAGAAACTGCCTCCCACCATGACCATCCAGAAGCTCCGGCTGTTACTTCAAAGAGCCATAAATCGAAAATCTGAGGGTGCTTTCTCACACAAATTCTCAATATCTGCAGTCAGCTCAAAAACACCTGACGTCGTTGTTCCACTCGACAACGATATGCGTGATTTGTTCTTTTATTCCGTTGAAAACGGCGACACAATTTTTGTCAGATGGTAAATCCGATTAGCACGAAAAACGATCTTTTTCTCACCTCTCAACTGTATCACCATCTCATTGCACTTTTAACAAATATTCTTTCTTATTTTAAACTCAAACCATACTGTGATCGACTATTATGTTTTCATTCTGCTTAATAAATTTTGAATTCTTTTTCAAAACATTCTGAGTATAAAAAGTATATTCTAAAAGGGGCAAATTCATCATAAAATCCATTTAAAAAGTAAAATTTTGTTTCATCATTTAGAAAAAGTTGTCTGACAATTCTAACATTCATTCGAATTCGGGACTTGGTCAAGAGCATTGAGAAAATATTAGACTGGAGAAAAGATGTTTGGAAGCTTCATAAAATGCTGAATTACACACTAGTCTATATGAAGGAGTGGGGTGTTTGGCACGAGATTGTTTGAATGCTCTGCAACCATCATGGATGCAACAAACTTTAAGAAATTGTCTCTGCTTTCAAAGGATATTACTCTTCCAAAGTTCGGCTGTTCCTTGGTCCGATCAACAGGCTTTCCACGATCAATGAAGCTCACATTCTAAAATTGTATTGGGTAAATAATAGCCATAAAAGCTTTTCTCATTTCATACCATATTAAATGGAGGTTTCTTCTTTGCCTCGCAGCCAAAGTACCAAAATATTTCTTCTATATTCCAAGCTCCTACTTCGGCTATAGAATTATTTCCTCCAATTGCGTGACGTGATTTGCCCTCTCGACATACAGACAGACGTGCATTGTGGATGGAAAACTGAAAGACAAGAATTGGAATTTTTGCTGGAAACCTACTGAAAATTCGTTCAAAATTACTTGAAAAGGCTTGAATGACGACCGTGGCTTATTATCAAGATAAAAGGCATCTCCGAAAAATGTGAGAGGTGGGATAGCCAATGCCAAAGCCTCCTCGTAAAACGTGTTGGCCTTCAAAAGCAAGTAGTTATCTCTTCTGTCATGGTCAGCCCTAAAATTTGAATCGAATACAATTCAATAATCTCTTGCACGACAAAGATGGCTTAAACTATATGAACATATATTATTACCAAGTGCCCCACTTTAGAGTAACCTCGAGAATCGTTTCTGAATGGTGGATAGGTCTTTCCAGTTCGCCTCCAAGTACAACCTCATGCAAAACCTGGAGGAAAAACAAACAACTTTCAACGATTGCAAAATGCGAAAAAACTCCATAAGGATAGCAACAAACCCAATCTTTATTTTCTTCTTCGTTAGCCTCTTTTTTTACAAAGTTTGTCATTTCGATTGCTGTCATATTGGGGTGAACAACCACACATACCGATCGTCCAGCGCTTCGAGTACCTAAGTATACCCACATTCGGAGATCTCCTAATGAAAAAATTCTTTTTTTATAATCAAGATCTTTTGATTTTACAGTTAGAGGGTCAGGATCAAAAACTTAATTTTTGTTCAAAAGGAAAAACACACCAGATCTTTTGACTGAGGATCCTCCTTGTTCGTGAAATATCAACTTCTCCAAAACTTCAGTGATTTTTCTTTCTCTCTCAAGCTCCATCTACATTGAAAGTATTAAAAATTCAAGTCAAAAGAATTTAATTTGATTTTGCAAAACATATTCTCATTTAACAATCCAGATGCTTTACCTTGTCTACATTGAAGAGTCCTTCATAAAGATCTATCAGATCTTTACAAACTTCTGATTCTGCCGAGGAAAACCCAGCAGTTTCAGAGCTATCCACTGTTAGAAGAGTGGGCCCCCAAAGAGCAGCTAAATTGTAATTTGGCATCAAATTCCTCGAGCTTTTTTCGGCTACTGCGTGTAAATGTCCAATCTATTTAACATGTATTTTACATTCATTATTGCATTTGTCTAGCCACTGTGTTTCAATTACCAGTCTTCGTAATGTAAGATAGTTAATTGTGGGAAGCCTCCCGATTAGTTGCCGGTATCTGTAGAATAAGAGCGTTGACACATACAAATAATCAAAAAAAATTTTTTTTTTAGTTTTTACCCATTAAATTTTGCCTCAGGATCTTCAGTTCCTGAATTTCTGAGCCATTCCGATCTACAAAAATATTATATATGGCCCTTAACCTGTTGAAATAATTGTT
>Ga0194133_10009125_pt1 | contig 11429 bp, 7 predicted proteins | sample TA2KigOf40mmetaG_FD_155448 | JGI IMG/M metagenome (GOLD analysis project Ga0194133, IMG submission 155448) | Freshwater microbial communities from Lake Tanganyika, Tanzania - TA2015055 Kigoma Offshore 40m | ecosystem: Environmental > Aquatic > Freshwater > Lake | place: Tanzania: Lake Tanganyika...
TTTAATTGTAAAGCGTGAAAACATGTATGAACCAGTTTATTTAATAGAAACTGATGCCGCTGGAAACACTGGAATTAGAGAGAAATTCTTTAATGTATATAGCACTGACCTCGGTTCTTCTTTTAAAAATGCATTAGTCGACATTCGCAGTGATATTCTAAAATGTGCCCCGCATAACAGCAAACCACCAACCGTCTACCATTATAAACGCAATATATCTTTTAACGCAATATTGAGTAAAATAAAGGATAAGAAGGAGTATTCCGTGAAATACCAAGTGATTAACTACAATAGCAAAACGATTGGTCTTATTCTCTCCTACAAAGACACCAAAATAGGCTACATCCCATGCGAACCATCTTATATCCATCCTCAATATGAAATCAAGTCAATGGACGATGACATTTATGCTGATTATAAGGAGACAGTCGACTTTTTGAAATTTATACATAAGGAATTGAAATTGCCTTGTTCACCATGGATGAAATTGGTTGAGCATGAATTAATAGTTGGTGTTATAACAGAAACCAATCAAGTAGTTCCCCTTAGTGCCCCGAATGAGAATCATAATAAAGACAAATTAGACGTTATGGCAAACGGTACGGAGTCTATCAAGTCAGAACCAGTGTTGTCTCTGAATTATTATGGAGAACAAGATGAAAAACGTGAAAAAATAATAAAACGCATTAGGCTAGAAACCAACTTTTACAACACATTTCGCAATACAGTGCGCATATTTCTCTCCAAATACGAAAATCGTGCCCTTAAAAAGAAACTCAATTCTATTATTGACGAACCTAATACTTATACAAACAAACTCACAATATTAACTAAATTGTTGCGCGAATTAATGGAAGGACATGTCGAATTTGTGAATTACAAAGATTTAAACATCGACAAAATAGACAAAGTGTTGGCATGTGGTAAAGACTGTGGTGGAGAGAAGAAATCATATTGTATAACAAAGGATGACAAGAAGTGTGTGTTGTTAATACCGAATAAGCATTTAATAAGCAAGAACGACAATGAGACCATATATTTTCATAGAATGGCTGATGAAATGTTGCGTTACAAACATATTCGCGAATACTTATTCACTGAAGGAACATTTTTAATCATAGAACAACTCGATTATGACCTTCATAAAGACGAAATTGTCTTGTTACACGACTTGCTTTTTAAGGAATACATAGAAAGCGGTGATTTGCCTATTACAAATCCATACATTAAGCACAATACACACAATGACGCACAACCATCTGAGAGAATTGTTGACATGGAAGACAAGAGGCTTTCTGACAGAACTGTTTCTAAAAAACCAGAAGAACAATCAGTTAAACAAACCGAAAGACAAGACAATATACCGGCTTTATGTAAAGTCGAAACATCTGATATTGGCGCTCATGACAAGTTGTATAAGTTATTTAACAACAAATCCACAAAACGTTTTACTATGAAACACGAAGGACATGTGAATTGCGGATATGAAATGTTGGCAAAAGTAATAACAGATTTCACCAAGAAACCAGTCGATGTCAGCGAAATAAAACGGCTTTTGGTTGAACTTTACAGAAAAGATTGGCAAGAGAATGAAGACCTTTACATTATTACCATGCGTAAGCAAGGAAAGAAAGATATAATCAATACGATTGTTAATAAGAATGTCACGTTAAACACGTTAATAGCATCCGACAATTATTATATATCCAATATTGACTTGTTCATTATAGCCAAACATTTCAAGTTACCAATTGTTGTAACAAGCGGCACTCGACTGAAAGAAAATGGACAAACACTTATGACAATAAATTACGATGATAACAACGCATTTTATTATTTAATCAAACAACATGGAGTTGTAAACAACGAAGTTCAGCGATATTCGATCGTTATGAATGAAAATGAAACATTACGCATTGATGTCAATGAATTCACTCAAACAACCAAAAATGTAATTAAAGACAACGCGATTCAAGACGGTTTCATTACTAAGCTTTAAAACCGTGGGGTGTCTTTGTTATATGCGTCGATTAATCTGAAAAAAAGTGTATTGAATCGCGAAATCAAATGACTATTATTGGAATAGGCCATAAAACAATAGGCTTGAATGATAGGCCTGTAAATCTTTATTTGACGTAACTTAATTGAGTCCGAGAATCGTTCATCGACGCGTAGTTTTGGTAAGAGATTGCCGTAATCAGTATGGACACCTATTAATTCGTTATAGAGAGAAAGTTCCTCGTTTTCAGCATAATCCGTTACTGCCCATTCTCTCAACTGTGAACCGTATGTGCTGAGTAACAATTGTATTGAAAAACGACAGTTGTAATGCATATCGACTAATGGTGGTCTACGTATTCCATTAAACAATGCTTTGTAATAAATGTTATAAAGGTTTGTATTCGTAAATTCCAAGTTTGTATAAGGGTTTTTCAATTTGGTTGGTCGCTCGATAACATACATTCGCTGTTTAAGAGAAACATTCCACATTTTCAGTAAGTCATGAATGTAAAATGAATAAATTGTGTTGTTTTCAATAAGATCAATTATCAAATGAGGCTTATATTCAGACAAGTCGTTGCCCTTTAGGTCTGTTGTGTTTGGATAAACAATACACTTCTTTTTAATTCGCCATAGTTTCACTAATTTCTTGAATCCATTTATTGTTCGCTGATATCGAGAGAAACTCGCGAGGAATTTTTCCTTATTTTCATCATTTACAAACGGATTGTTTAGTAACATTTTTATTCTAGTCAATTTTTGTGAATGGTCGCACCAAAAGAACCCGATCTGTTTTATGTTAAATTCAGGCATTCGAATAAGCGAATACATAGGCGGATGTTTAATCATTATCGAATTAAATGTGTCAAATTTCTTTTTAATGTGAGACATACTTTGTTAAAAAGAAAAGAATAAATATGTTAAAATTGTTTATGTGTTAAAATGTTTTGTGAATTATGCCAACTACAGGCATATTAATTGTTAAACATGTCATAATCATCTGCGACGTCACCCGTGTTCTTCGCCTTAATCATCGAAACATTGTCATTCAAGTGAATCTTGTCCGAACTACAAGCATTTGCCGAGTCATCGATGCTGAATTCGGCAAGGAGTCTCTCAGTGGCTGCGTCGCGGCTAGACAACTCACGATTTGCCATGCTTGCCGCCTTTTCCACATCAAGTACAATCTGAAAGTTGTTTGTGCCGAAATAACCCTCTTGACCGCACATGACATTAGCCGAAATACCGCGGAGTGTGTCGAGTTCACCGTGCTTTGCAGCCCTCAAGAACATCTCCGGCGTCTCCTCGAAGGATGCCTTGGCAATCGGACCGATGTCGTCGTTGTTAATTCCGTGACGGAAGATTGACACCATCTTCATAGTAGCACACATGCGGTCCGCCAACAGCGACAAGTGGTGAAAGTTGATGTAAGCACCGTCAAACTCGAGTACCTCAGCCAACTCGTTACAAACAGTCTGACGAGCCGCCTCAATACCGAGTGTCTCATACACTTCCATAATGTCATTCGTGAATGTGCGGTCAACGTCAATGAGACCCTTCAGTGCAAGAAGGTCTTTCATGTTTGTTCCCATGGTATCAAGCACCCACTTCTCCTTTGTGCTGTAATTCATCTCACTCTTGCTGATTTGGTTGTTAATCTTACGCAGATTCACCTTATTGATGTCCTTCACACCCTTGAGGATGATGTTGTCGAGAATGTTGTCACGCAAACCATTGAGGTGGTAAATCTCGTCGGTCTGGTCGAGCGTCTTCTTCGCCACCAACTTCTTCTTATTCATAATCTGAACCATACGCACGCGGAAGATGAGTTTGTCAGCATTGTAATCGCTGTAGACACACTCAACCTCGTTGGCATACGAATTCTTAATTGCGAAATGGACGTCATCCATGGTGATGTTACGGTCAAGCATGCTCTCGCGGTCAAACTCGATGCGAACAATCCACTTGGACTTCTTCACTGAACGCGTCTCAACAGCCGATGCTCCACCACCGCAGTCATCCATCATCTGCTGAAACTCGTGGAACTGCTTGAGCAACTGGGCGTCCTCCTTAATCTTAGTTGACATGTCATTGGGGTCGAAACAGATGGAAACCGACTTGACAATGTCACGCATGTTGGTATACTCGAGAGAATACATGACCTCCTGTGCCTTCTGGCTATCCTCGGCGTCAGCCTCCTTGAGTGCCACAGTGACCGATGGGTTCTTGGGCGACGGCGACAGCGACAGAATCTCCTCAATACGAGGCACACCACGGAGAACATTCGACTTGGATGAGACACCAGCAAAATGGAACGTGTTAAGCGTCATCTGTGTGGTCGGCTCACCAATACTCTGTGCAGCAATGAGTCCCACCATCTCACCAGGATTCACAATCGACTGCTTGTAATAGAGTTCAATTGACGAGAGCAAATGGTTGACAGCAATCCGGTTGAATCGGTTCTTCACGAGGATTTCATTAGGCGACAAGTAATAGAGGAATGCGGTCTCAAAGAGGAGTGTCGGCTGGACGTAGTGGAATCGCATGCGGTTCAGTGTGTCCTCGAGCAACTGGAAGTATTGAAGGGGCGTAATGTCAACCAGCGAATGCTTGCCAATGCTCAGTTGACCCTTGACGTTTCCAATGACACGCCTGAAATTCACCGGCAAATACACGCGGTCAGTGTTGTCATAATTAAACACATTCTTCGCAATCAAATCGCGTCTCTCGAGAATCGTCGAAATCATCTTATTTGTAAATGCCTTCAACTGGTCCATCTCCTTCTTATTACGCTTGCTAGTAGTCGCATCGAAAATCAGGTTATTTTCTTGAATAATCAGGCTCTCATTAGGAACTTGGAAGTGTGCGTAAATCTCCTCAACAGTCATCTTACAAATCGGCAGTGTTTGTGCCTCAACCTTGGTGGTCTCCGCACCGTCATCACCGTACTTGAACTGAATAATCTTGTTCTGATTGTTGCGAACAGTCATGTCATACTCCACCTTCAAGTCCTCCATACCCTTGACGAGTCGGCGCTGAATATAACCAGTCTGCGACGTCTTCACAGCAGTATCAATGAGACCCATACGACCACCCATAGCGTGGAAGAACAGTTCCTGTGGTGTCAGACCTTGAATAAACGAGTTCTGAACGAAACCGCGTGCCTCGGGACCGTCATCAAACTTGGTGAAGTGTGGCAGGGTGCGCTCCTCATAACCATAAGGCACACGCTTGCCATCCACGTTCTGTTGGCCGAGACACGAAATCATCTGTGAAATGTTGATGTTGCTTCCCTTAGAACCTGCCTCCACCATGATCTTGAAACGATTGTTATTGCTGAGGCTCTTGCGACCAATCTTGCCGGTCTCCTCCTGAGCCTTATTGAGAATGCCGTTGACTTGCGTCTCAAACTCCTCGAGATTGCTGCGGCCACTGTTGTTCTCAAACGCACCAATACTGACGCGGTCAATCAAGTCCTTCACCTGCTGCTTCTTGCTGGCAATGGCCGCCGCAATCTGCTCATTTGTCTTCTTATCAGCAATCAAGTCACTCACACCCACACTATACGCACTCATCTTCATGTATTCAGTCACAATGTTCTGGAGGTCATCGATGAAATCAGCAGACGCACGGTAACCAAAGTCATTGTAGATGCTCTGGATGAAACCCTTCGCCGCCGCACCGAGCACATCCTTGTCCAACTGACCCCTCACATACTTGCCGTTCTTTATTTCAACCATGTTGTTCGATGTCTTCTTGTCCTCATCGTCGCCGAATTTGCCGTTGGCGAAGAAGGCGGACATTGGCGGCATAATCTGTGAGAGGATTTCGAAATTGCTGATTTTGGCATCCGGGGAGTTGAAAAGCGATGCGTCTGCCTTGTTGTGCATCATGAGCAGCCTCATTGCCTCGCGTGTGTTAAACTTAATGTCAGGGCGCGTAAATCGGTAAGAACCGAGCAGCGAATCTTGGAAAATGCCGATGATAGACTTGTTATTCTGAGGGCTGATGATTTGACGCGGGACAGCAGCGAGATTGAGCAATTCAGCCGCGGATTCGTCGTCCTGAGGCATGTGCATGTTCATCTCGTCACCGTCAAAATCAGCGTTATACGGCTTGGTGCAGCCGACGTTCATGCGAAATGTGTCTCCTACATCCATAACTCTGGCAACGTGACCCATCATACTCATTCTGTGAAGAGTCGGCTGACGGTTGAAGAGAACTGGGTCACCATCCATCATGTGGCGGTGAACGATATCTCCCTCCTCCAGCACAATCGACTTACGGTCCACATATCGGAGTGAGATGTTGTCTCCATTCTGACGCTCGAGAATCTTGGCACCAGGATACACATCCGGACCGTTCATCACCAGTTTCGTCAAATAATCCTTGTTTCTCTCATTGACCTTCTCGGGATAAGTGATGTTCGTTGCAATCTTCTTGGGAACACCGAGTTCGCGAATACTCAAGTTGGGATCAGGTGTAATGACTGAACGAGCCGAGAAATCGACGCGCTTACCCATGAGATTACCACGAACACGACCATGCTTTCCGTTCAATCGCTCCACAATTGACTTGAGAGGGCGCCCGCTTCGTTGTGATACCGGTGCACTCCCAGGAATGTTGTTGTTAATCATAGTCGCCACATAATACTGGAGAACCGTTGTCCAATCTTCAATCAAGTTCTCCGTCTTCTCATTTGCTTTGTCTGACATTGTCTGCTCAATCTTCTCTTGGAGTGTGTTATTCGCCTTAATAATATTGACAATAATATGAGTAATGTCGTCTTCACTACGCTGCTGACCATCAATCTTTACAGACGGACGCACTGCAGGAGGGGGAACAGCCAGGACTTGGCAAATCATCCAGTCAGGTCGCGACCAAACATGAGAGAATCCCATGAAATCAACGTCTTCATCAGTAATTCGCTTGAAAATCTTGAGAACGTGATTGGCCGACAGTTTCATGGACACTGGCACTTCATCGCCATTCTCATCCTTGAGTTTGTCCCAATCAGCGACGATGGTGGCAAGTCCCTCCTTACGCACCTTGTCAGGCTGCTTACAACCGCATCCGTCGTCATTATCCTCACCACACCGAGACACCTTGCTTGCCAATGCAAACACTTGGTCCCAACGCTTCTTGCGGTCATCAGTGAGCACGTCGTTGTACTTTTCCTTGCTAATAAGCAATTTGCTACACTTGAAGCAAACACAGCGAAGAATCTTGACAGTTGTATTCAAATACTGGTAATAGAACACTGGCTGTGCGAGTTCAATGTGCCCGAAATAGCCGGGTGTTTGCATGTAATTCAAGCCGTCAGTGGGACAAATGAGCCCAGGGTCAAGGACACCCATACGAGGGTCAAAGAGTCCATTCACAACAGGCTTGTTGTTCTCATAAGTATCGCGTGTGGTAATCTTGGCAACAGACATCTTCCTGATCTCTTCAGGAGACATGATACCAAATTGAATACCAACAATTCGCGATGGCTGTTGTTTTGTGGTGATTCCGGATGAGGCCATGGTTGGTTCTTGTATATTGGATATATATTTTTTGTTTTTAGATGGTTATTCCTTTTCAATTTTTTCTAAAAACCCAAAAAATTGAAATGAACTTTCGGACTCTCTCAAAACAACATTTTTCACAAGACAACACAACACAACTCAAAAATGCCCCGCATTCACAAGAACAGCGACTCGTCCGATGCCGAGGATTTCGACAACGGCGAGTTTAAGAAGATGCTCGGGAAGATGTTTCCTTCCAAGCATATGAAGAAGGAGATTGAGAAGATGGAGAAGATTGACAAGAAGATTGCTTCCGACAAGAAGAAGAAGCCCTCATCCGACGAGGATTACGAGCCTCCTTCTGAGTCCGAGTCTGACAGCGAAGAGTATGAGTCGATCGACAGCGAAGAGGTCGAGGATTTGATTGAAGACCAGAAGATGAATGTTGTGTTTACGTTTATGCCGAGGCGTCTTCTCGAGACATCAGAGAGTGAGGAGGAAGATGATGAGTCATCGTCATCTTCCGAAGAGGAGGAGGAAGACAAGGCAATTCGTGAGATTAAGACACCCAAGTATAAGGAGATTATTGACATGATGAAGGCATATCAGACTGACAAGTTCAAGGGTCGCAATGTCTTCATCAAGAAGGTTGAGCGAATTGTTGCTGAAGAAGAGAAGAAGCATGAGAAGGCAGTTCTTAAGAAGTTGGCCAAGCACGAGAAGGCCGAAAAGAAGGCGAATCACAAGAAGTTCCGCAAACTTCTTCATACTCGTGATGACATGGACGATGTTGGGTACTTTGACACTCTCGATGTCGCAGCACAGACCAACATCGTTTCAAAGTTGACTGAATTGAATGAGCATACGAAGGTTGACAAGCCTTATCGCATCTCACTGATTGAGGCAGATATTCCGGTGGCATTTAAGACCATCGCGATTAAGAAGATTAATTCTCTCGAGTACATGGATGCCGGTGACGGCGAGTATTACAAGGTGAAGCACTGGGTGGACGGCTTCATGACGACACCGTTTGGCAAGTACCAGCAACTCCCTCTCACCATGGCGACACACAGCATCGACGAGATTCATGCTTTCATGGAGAATGCCAAGTCGACGCTGGACAATGTGGTGTACGGCATGGACGACGCGAAGCACCAGATTATGCAGATGATTGGTCAGTGGATTTCGAACCCCAACTCGGTCGGTACAGCAATTGCCATTCAGGGACCAATGGGAACAGGCAAGACGACACTGGTCAAGGAGGGAATCAGCAAGATTCTCAACAGGCCATTTGCCTTCATCCCGCTTGGTGGAGCAACTGACAGCAGTTTCCTCGAGGGACACTCATACACATACGAGGGCAGCACATGGGGTCGCATCGTCGACATTCTCATCCAGAGTAAGTGTATGAATCCCGTGTTCTACTTTGACGAGTTGGACAAGGTGAGCGACACGCCAAAGGGCGAGGAAATCATCGGCATCTTGACGCATCTGACGGACACCACGCAAAACAGCCAGTTCCACGACAAGTACTTCTCCAACATCGACTTTGATCTGAGCAAGGCACTCTTCATCTTCAGTTACAACGACGAAAGCAAGGTCAACCCGATTCTGCGTGACCGCATGTATCGCATCAAGACCGACGGCTACAAGTCACCTGACAAGCAAATCATCGCGACGAACTACTTGCTTCCGAAGATTCGCGACTCGGTCAACATCAAGGAGGGCGAAATCATCATCCCAGAGGAGACAATTAACTACATCAACGCTCATCTTACTGAGAATGAGAAGGGAGTTCGCAACCTCAAGCGTTGTCTGGAGATTATTCACACGAAACTCAACCTGTTCCGCCTGATGAAGCCTGGAGCCAACGTGTTTGACACATCGTCACTCAAGACAGTTGAATTCCCGTTTACAGTGACGCCTGACGTGGTTGATGCTCTGATTAAGAAGAATGGTGACGGAATTCCGTATCATATGTATTGCTAACAAACCCACATCAATTGAATAATTAAACTCATATAAATATATTTTCTTATGAATTATTATTTTAATTGACAATGTCTCTCGATTTTTCAGTAAACAATGAATTAAAAAAAATGAAGAATCTATACAAGTCCGAAATTACGCGAATGGAATTTCAAATTAACGCACTTGTTTACAAAACAAAGGAAATTAATGCGTTAATAAACGAGGACAACATCAACAAACTAAACAAAGTTAACGAAGTCAATGTAAATGATTCTGCTATGGTTCAGAGCATACTGAGAGAAAGTCCAAGTATTAAGTTGCTTAGTGAATATTTGGACGAAATTAAGAGAGAAATGGAGTTTATTAGACGTGAATTAGAAGTAAAAAACTCTTTCTATGAAAGAATTAAGCGTCACATATACACAACATGTGACCACCTATGGATTTCAGATCATTTTGAGAATCCTGCGTTAATGTCCATGGTTGGGTGCACTTATTGTAATGTTTGTGGAATGACCAGAGATGATATTTAATGCTTCCTTGATTTCTTGGACTTCTTGGACTTCTTGGACTTCTTGGACTTCTTGGACTTATTTTTAAGAGTTTTTCGCTTTCGTCCTCCTTTGTTGCTTGTAGACATTGTTTCAATTTCTTTTCCGAGGGTTTCAATCGCGGCATTAACATCATCTGCTGAAATATCAGCAAACATAGTGGCTAATTCAATATCACTATTTGTTCTTGCCAATCCAATATCATCTATTGAATCCAAATATGTATTGATTTTGGCAGTCATTTCAGTTAAAACTTCATTTAATGTTTTTTTTCCACCACCTAATAAATTAGACTTCGTTTTTTTAAGATTTTCAATGCTTGTTCTAATTTGATTTAATACGGCATCAATTTGGTTAACTGCTTCTTGCTTCTTAGAGATGTCTGCCAAAATAATTTGTCTGGTTTGCTTTAATCTTCTAATCGCTAAAATCGCTTTTTGTTGTGGGGTTGTTAAGTTCTCCATTTATAATTTAATTAAACAATATAATTTAATTAAATTTTAAAATTCATCACCTTTTGTGCGATTTCCGCCACGGGTGTTAATGTAGCCTATTTGCTTATCAGTTAAACACGCACAACCACCATAACTGCTAAAGGTCGAGCCGCAGCATTCAGGCTTAAATTCATTATCGGCTAAAAAGTGGAGAGAACCTTCAGGAAGCGGAACAGGGACATCCTTATAAGTGTCTCTCTGATGTTTGCTAGGGTCATTCTCATACGGCTTAGTCTCCCACGAACCCTCGACGCCTTCACCTAATTTGTATTGAACATCGGCAGGAAGGAGTGACATCATACCCTCCTTAACAGGCATACGGCAGCAACCACCGACCAAATGCGTCCAGAGTAAAAATGATACAACTGCGAATAAAACGAGAAATTCCAATGTAGTCGTGTAACCGAGAATAGTGATTTCCATTTATAGATAATCGAGAGAAAAATATGCCTGCCGGCATGGGGCTTAATGCTTATTTTTCATCGCAATCAATTAGAAAAAAGTATTGTTCCCAGCAATATTGTTCCCAGAAATTCGGAGTGAACTTTCCACAGGAACCTTCGGTTTATGGTTAAACTCTTTTAATAGATTTACTCAATTCCCGCAGGAACCTTTGGTTGAGCATAAATTAGTTTGTTCTAATTGATTGACTTGGAAAAAATAAGTACAACGCCCCATGCCGGCAGGCATATTCAAGTCTTCAATGTTTACTGGTCTTTAATGAATGCATCAATACAATAGTTATAATCACATATTCGCAACCCATCCAGTTCGAAATCATCAGTGTCTGTAAGCAAATGATAGAAATACTTATCATCCACCAATTCATTAACACATACTCCGCATCCAATAGTTGTCTTAATGTTGCCATTATCAACATACATTATGTTTGGTCCTCCTTTAAA
>Ga0194133_10009126_pt1 | contig 11428 bp, 8 predicted proteins | sample TA2KigOf40mmetaG_FD_155448 | JGI IMG/M metagenome (GOLD analysis project Ga0194133, IMG submission 155448) | Freshwater microbial communities from Lake Tanganyika, Tanzania - TA2015055 Kigoma Offshore 40m | ecosystem: Environmental > Aquatic > Freshwater > Lake | place: Tanzania: Lake Tanganyika...
CCAGAACCTTCTAATTGACGCAACACTAACTGTTGCCATTGTCACCTGCCACATGTTTGTTTGTGCCACTTTCTATTTCCTCTGGAATATTCTCCTTCTAGAATATTCCCACTGTGTATATATATTGATTTGGTTTCTTTGAATAAACAGTTAGTATCTGACTTACTTCCTTTGCAGACACCCTTGCGAACTTCTCATTCCCCACCTTAGATTTACCAAAAATTATTGACTTCAAGTCTTCTAATTAATGGGGAAGAAAATAGTACAAGAAAGAAAAATCATTTCAATTTATGGGTGTTGCAGAAATGAATGGTTCAAATGGCCTTCATATTAAAGTAGTAAGGAGGAAGGGCAAAATAAAAGAAAGGAAGATATGTTCAAAAGTATAAAAAGCAGCCACCATTAAGAAAAGTTTTTACTTTGATTCTAGATAGAATCCTTAACATTTATTTACTTGAGCTTGCTGAGGTGAAACAAATGTCTTGCTTTGGTCCATGATTGTGTAAACAGTTTGATACAATTCATTTTCTTTTGTTTGTCAGGGAACTTGAAAACTTTTGAAGATTCAAATTGGATAATCGAGACTTTGAACTCTTTGGGTAATCATAGATTAGCTCAAAGAGCTTTTTCTTTCTTTGGACTATATGGTAATTTTGTTGAGTGATGAAAAACACTTTACCCTAAGTTAAAATGAATAATATTGCTTTATTTCGAACTTTTATCTTTTTGGTAACACACAATCACAGCTAGACAAGCAAATGCTAAGATCAAATTTAAGATATAGTGATTGTGTAAATTTTTTAAAAATCATAAAGAAATAAAGATCACATGTAATCAAAATGAGCTGTGAATATTAATAAAGCTGTAAATCTGAGACACCAACATGCTGTTCAAGGCTGTAAAAGGATGAAAACTGTTCATCAATTAATAATAAAAAAATGACATGTAAAAGGATGATTGATCCTGATTAGAAAATACATCAACTGGCAGTATTATTCAAAAAGGGGTCACTCTAGAGTAAGATTTCATGTTTTATTGCTGATTCATTATAGAGAGAAAGGCTGTAAGATATTATTTCAATATACCATTATTTTTAGTTCTTATAGATAGACCTTGCAGGAAAAAGAACCTAAAAATTCTGACTTTTAGTTCATTATAAAGTTAAGGCAAATATTAAAACAAGGTACTTCAGTTGAAGAAAATATAACTTTAATTTTTGTTTGGTTTTTGATTGTTGATTAAGAAGAGAAAAAAAAGTGCTCAAGTCTTGTAATAGACAAGCCAAATTGTCTATTAGCTATATTTGCACCATTTTATGAAAGCTCAACGTCAACTATTCCGAATCACAAGGTCTTTGTCCTTCTCTGTTCCACAAAAAAGTTTGGTATTTTTTCTCCCCAAGGATATCATGACATTTCAAAATCAAGTGTCGGAAATCGAAATGCGTTCTTCTCTTTTTTTTCTTCAAAGTTTATTTAAACTTTCTTTAAAAGTAAAAAGTCTTGCATGACCTAATTTAACTTTAAATTATTTATTTTGAATCTATTGTAAAAGTCATATAAAATTAACATAAGTAAAAAGATATCTATTTCTTCCCACTGGATTCGGTTATACTTATAATATCAAAACCATGAAAGAAAGTAAGTCATCGTTAATTTCTGACAATTATCTGTATTTCTCATGTAACTTATCTCCAAAATTAAAAATGGCAAAAATAATTTGGAATATAAAATTCAAATTCACAGTTTTGCACTAAATCCACTGCAAACCATAATTAAAAAAATAGTTGCCTAACCTAACATAAAGGTCTGACAGAGAATAGAGATCTCAAGTGCAATCCATTATTAAGATTGCAATGGCTTTATCTTTCTGTAAAAGAAACATCCAACAACTTCTCACCTTATAGACTTTTCAGGAGTCAAACTGCACAAGACATTATCATCCTAGATTCCAATCTTGTACAAAATCTCAAAAATTTGCAGTAACCTAAACCCAAAAAACCTTCTCTTTTTCAAGAAACACCTTATAGGTAAAGTGCAAGAAAGGGAATGTTGCTAACAAAAAAACCCACTTCTTTTAGAAAATGAAAAATATATTGAAGCAACCTTTTTATTACCCTATACATAAACTGTGAGTTTATTTTGACAAAAGAAAAAGCTTTGATGTCTTTTCTGAATAGTCCCTTCTTTTTGAAAAATCTTCATCTTGCTTGCTGTCATTTCTTGGCATGCTTTTCTCATGAAGGCTTGAGCTTAAGAGACACATGAAATTTTTTATGCTCTACATTGTTCTTTTACGAACAAGAATCAAAACCAAGAACCAAAACATTTCAGAACGGATCTAAGTGGACTTAGATTTCATTGTTTCTGAGCAGAATTTTTTCTATAAAAAATTTAGACAAAAAACTTTAAGAGCTGAAAGAGTCTTTTTTTGTCTGTCTGAAAAGTGTACTTTCATTTTTATACAAGAGGCCTTTGATTTATCAAACGGAACTTTTTCTAAATGTCAGCAAAGCTTTGATCAATTTGGACTCACAAAACTCACATTCGTGACCTGAGACTTCATGGCCGCAGTAGAGAATAAATCTTAATGAGGAAAAAGTTATTTTCAGGCCTCTTTCAAGGCCATTTTAAGACGGCCATCAAGAAGGGATCAAAGTTTGTATGAGGCTATAAAATATTTCTAGTCATAATTAATCACTTTTTTGTTTAAAATTCTTGGGCCCATTTATGCTCCCCTTACTTTTTGTTTACTTCAATTCTATAAGGTTTCTAATCATGTATCAAAACATGCTTATAAAAAAGTTTTTCAAATTGTTTGAGCAAGGTACTAGAATATAACCAGTATTGTCAATACCCTGATCTAGTGTTAACATATATTCAATAAGAAAAGTTATAAGATTTTTCACAAAATAAGATACTCTATTCCAACAAACAATATTTGATTATTTTATACTTTATCCATCACATTTAATCTGGAAAGTCATCCAGACTCACATAATAATAATAATAATATTAATAATAAAAATAATCTTGTGCGGTATAGACTCACTCGATGTTATGCAGGAGCAACATCTTTATAAGAGTCCCGCCATAGAAGTTAAGAGTCCCGCCATAGAAGTTTATGGTCACAGAAGATTACTATTACCCTGACTGAGTGAGCCCAGTTTTTTTTGGGATCCGGGCATGAAAAATTGCTGGCATGGGCGGCTGGGGATTGAGCCCACAACCTAAGATATTTTTTCTCAGTCAGGTGCCTATGACCTCTCTGCCACGGCCCCCCCCCTGGTTGAGGACTTAGGTGTATATATTTTCACCACATGCTTCTTTAATGGCTAATATCAAATAATGTGTTTCCTCACATTAATATGAATAGCTATAAACTTAATTCAAGCTTGGAGTTCTTTTTCACACAAATAAAACAATTGTGACTATTTGAAGGTCATCAAATATCTTTTTACAATAATGTAGGCATTTTTATGATAGAGAAGACTGCCGCTTTCAACAAAAGAATATAACCTATAGTCAGAATGCGATAAGGATATGATTCGGGGTGATCAGATCGTTTATTTCTGAGATACTATTTGCCCTGACTTTTAACACAATCACTTTTCCTTTTCTTTTTTTCATCCATGGCTTATTCAAAAAGTCCTATTTGACTTTCCTGAAATCGGTTTTCCAACATCTTTGCAATTAACTTTAAACCAAATATTGCCAGAATAATATTTCAATGTGGATGCCAAGGAAAACCTAACCCTAAAAAATGCTCTGTGCCTTTGCCTTTGCCTGAAAAAGCAAGATAGTATGTAAAAAGTGATGCTTCTGATGACTGCCAAATGATTGTGCACAAATCCAAAACTGTAGCTAAGTCTCGAGTAATTATCCTTTCCGAATGAATGATGATGAAAGTCTTTGCTTTCATGTTCATCCAACTTGAAGGTTAGAGCTGTCTGTAACAATAAATTAACATTTTTCAATGATCATACATAGCCTCATATTAATTTTCTTTTTAAAGGGAAAAGGGCTAAAAAAAGTTACAATATTTCACCCATGGCGTGAGAATGTTCAAACGTTAACGAGGAAATATTTAAAATATTCTTAAGTTTTAGCAAGCTATATTCATGTAGAGTAATTGCTTGGGCTATTTAGAATCCTTTCCTTGAGAAATAACTTAAAGCCTCACTTTCTGTTGGTTTCACCCTTCCCAATAAAACATGACACAAAGAGTATAATGAGGAACAAAAACATTGCAACTATTCTTTCAAGGGACAGAGTTGTAGCTCTGAAGGTTTGACTTTTGGTCAAAAATAAGGTCTTTTTAAATGTACCAAGTTAAGTAGAGTCTACTGGCAGGGGGGTCGCTGTGGCCTAACGATTAGAGCATTTGACTCAGAACTGAGAGACTGGGGTTCAATCCCAAGTCTGGGCAAGATCTTTGACCCCTGGATTTGCCTTAATTTATCATTTCCAGTAGATGATTACATCAGTCAGGATTGATTGTTGTGCAGAAATTTGATTAAAAATTAATTGTCTCCTAATCTTTGACTAATAATTATCAAATACAATCAAGTATCTGTGAGACACAACTTTCAGTGACAGGAATTGTTGTAAAGTCTATGTGTTAGAATAATCAGTTCCTTAACAATCAAGAGAAGGGCCCTGACATAACACGACCCAAGCATACTTTTGACCCGCAGAAAATAAGAGGCCAGCTCGTCTTTGACCCAGCCTGTAGAGATTTTTTTGACCCAAGGGGGAAAAAATTGAAAAATTTGGGATTTTCAGGGGAAATTTTTCAAACCTAGACCCAAACCAAAGATGGCTGACCCAACGCGTCTTGGGTCAAAAATTTTGTCCCGGTCTCATCACTACAATAAATCAATCTTGCTCTGAAGGGGGCGATGAGGGCAGGCAAATCAAAAGGACAGCTGCATAAGTTATGGGTTGTTTTTTGTGATAGGAAAGGGTTGCTGGTCCAAAAAAGTGTTGGAATGAGGGTTCTGGTTGTAGTAACAAGAAAAGAGAGCTTTGCATTACACCTATGGGTAAATGTGCACTCAGTTTTTGCAGTACACCTGTTGTTTCAAGGACATCTTGTTGCTAAGGGATTAAAATTGGAGTTGTGTTGGTGCTTTGATGCTTGTGCCCGTCTGGATATGTTCAATGTTTATTATTGACCAAAGTGACACTTTCATTGCAGATGACTTCATTAGTGTTGAGTGACTTTTAAAGAAATAAGTCACCACTAAAAGCCAACTTAATTTATAAAGGAACTGTTCTCTGTCTCAAACATCTGGCTTTTGCGCCACATTTACATTCTCATCTTTTTGGAATTTGTTTCCAAAATATTTTATCCACAAAATGAAATTCTAACTTCCTTGCTTTGTGCACAAACGTCAAAGTCAATGAAAAGTTTCAAACCATTGCAACGAGTTTTCATTGTCTTGGAATTGCACATTGTTTGGTTAATCGTGGTACACACAGAAAAACCTAGCAAACAGTTCGACAAATTTTATTCTAGGGGAAAAAATCCTTTTTCATTCCTTTTTTAAGGTAAAGCAACTTGGATAATTATTTGTAAATGATTCTTATGGGGTAAACATGAAATCAGACTCTCAAATAATACAGCTAAAAATATTTTATTTAGTAAAGAAGAAAGCTTGTGTTAAGAACTGATTATTCTAACACTTAATCAAGTGAATGAGTATAGATCCGACTTTAATTACAACGGTTCATTTGACTGAAAATTGTGCCTTTAAAGTTTAAGAAACAGTAAAATAGTATTCTGATCACGCAACCTTTTTCCCATGTTTGATTCCCAAGTGTCCCAGATCAGCACGTTCCTGCCTCACATGTTAATAAAAGGCCTCTTGCCTTAAGATTAGAAACTAGTTATTCTCCGTGTCCATAGACGTAAGTCATTCTGAGTAGATAGCTAGAGATATTCCTAAGGATAATCATTTTGTGTGTATTACAATGTGTGTACATTATCCCTCAATAAAGAATTATGAGCATATCTTATACCTCTTCTCTTTATTATAAGTAAAGAAGGGCTAAGGTTCGTAAGTATGGGTTAGAAATGTGATACTTCTTGTTGCTTACCTATAACCTCGCGATCCGCTCATTGAATCACTTGGTATAATAAGTCTACATATATGAGTAAGAGATAATTCTAATCAAGTATCGATCTATGCAGCAATCAATCCTGACTGAGATAATCATCTCAAAGAAATGATTAATTAGGGCAAATCTAGGAGTCAAAGATTTTGCCCAGACCAAGGACTGAACCCCAGTCTCCCTGTTCTCAGCCAGCTGTCAAAGCAATGAGCTACAGCGACACTGTTTTACTGTCAGAAGCTACCTATAGAGATTTAAAGTCTTAAGGTAATAGATGCTGTGTCAGTATATATCCTTGGGTATCCCTAACATAAGCAAATTTTTTGTTTCAGATTACAAAAAAACAAGTCAGCCTTTTTCACAATAATGTTTCATAGTGTCTATCAAAGATTATTACTTCAAGGAGTGATTGATTATTTGCATCAGGAGTGTATCAAATAATTCCAATAAAAATCACATTATCAATTAATTGATATAAAAGAAGGTACTTGACATCTTTAGTTTGGGTTTAGGTTTGAAAAATTTTCCCTAAAAATACCAATTTTTCAATTTTTTCCCATTGTGTCAAAAAAATATCATCAGGTTGGATCAAAAAGTATCCGGGTCAAAGATGGGTTGGCCTCTTATTAACTGCAGGTCAAAAGTATGCTCGGGTTGGGTCAGGACCCACCTCTGTTAAAAAGTCACTGAAACATAGCTTACTTTGATAAAATTTTTCATAGAATTACACCATGCCAAAATATAATTTTTAACAAAATCAGTATGTTTATGTTCAACTTTTAGTTTCATTTCAACTTTATCTGAAATACTGAGATAATTGTGCTTCATTTAAAATTCAAATTTTCTTTGCCTTGAACATCTTTCAATTATGAAATTTTGTGTTGTACTTTCTCAGAGATCTTCGAAAAGAAGGTGAATTTAATTAAAAGCAAGAAAGGGAAATCTTAGTGCGGCATTTCTTTAAAAATTATTTTTTCTATGGTGCTCTCTTATTTTGACAAATTATATTGAAAGAAAATATGTCAAACTTTAACCATTTATAAAATGATTTTTTTCTGTCTTTCAATCTTTTTTAGGTTTTCAGATTGTAACTGAGAGACTAGTTTAAGGATACCATGATCTTTCGACCAATGCAAGTTTGCCAATACCTGTTTGCCCAATTCAAGTTTGCCAACCATGCAAGTTCACCAAACAGTTTGCAAACTACGAATTATGAACCTAACCTAACCTTACTTAACCTGACCCAACCAACCCTCTACTGCAACTACGAACTCATTGAACTTTGAACTCATTCATAGAATTGGCGAACTTGGATCGGGCAAACTTGTATTAGTGAACTTGCATTGGGCAAAAGATCATAGACCCTAGCTTAAGAAGAGATAGGCCCTGACCCGACTCGATCTTACTTTTGGCCCGCAGTAGATAAGAGGCAGACCCTCCTTAGACCCAGGTACTTTCCGACCCGCCGAGATTTTTTTTGACCGGAAGGGAAAAAATTGATGTTTTTAGAGGAAATTTTCCAAATTCAAATCCAAACCATAAATGGCTGACCCGACCCAGGTCAAAAAATTTTGACCCAGACCCATCACTAAGTTTAAGTATTCAAGATATTCAAATATGAAATCTGATAAAGGATCATTGGACATTTACTTTGGATTAGTCTTTAATGGTGACTGGTTGAAAAAGTGTGAATGGACTAGACTGAAAATTCATGCACTTCAGGTCTTTGTTATAAAACTTAAATTGAAGCAAATTGTAAGATTTTTATTTTTTGAAGTCAGCAAAAAATATCTCTACAAAATCTTCAAAACTGCGAAGTTCAATCGATCAAGTTGGTTTCGCTCTCTAAGGTCCAAAAGACTTGGTTTTGAAACTTTAATGTTCAAAGTTTCAACATTTTGGCCATTATTTGAAGTTTTCAAGTCTGAATCCCCTCTTCTCTGACGCCCCAACAATTAAACTAGTAAAACAAATTCAAAACTAATCTCGCAGATGATTAGATGCGATAACACACATAAATTCTGTCAAAAATCATCAATCAAACCAAATTGTTGTCATAAAATGGAATCCTTCATGTTTGAGGAAAATAGAAACATAGTAACCAACTGAGGATCCATCAGTCGTACATAAAGTAAAATTATAAAATGAAAATGTTTGTCTTTTTTGCCTTTCAGAATGAATAAATCTGTGAAAAACTCAGTGCCCAGATCCAGATGCAGACTTCAATTCTGGAGGCATAATTTATTCAGATAAAAGTTTTGGATGGGAAACATAAATAAGCTGTCAAAGCCCAGTAATTCTATAGATTAAAAAAATTTCCATCTTGCATAACAAAAGTATTTTTCTAACCAGAACATCATAAAATTATATAGCCTCGATCTACCTTTTTACTTCTTGTCAATTCTTGAATCTAACCAAGGTGTATGAATGCGGAAAACCATTCACCATGAAACAGCTGAAGCTGCAGGGAAAGGTACCTCAGGAAGTGCATGTCAGACAAGATGTTTCAAATAGCAAGTACAAAATGAATTACTGACTGCAATAAATCAAAGGCATTATTTTACCATGCTGATACTTGAAAGTCGTGTTTTAAATGAAAAGGAAATTAAAGATTCTTCTTGGGCTCTTCTTACAGGTCAATTTAAAATCAAAGATCAATATTTACTACTCAATTGTATATCTTCATCTTTTAGTGAAAATAGTGAAATCTCAGACTTAAAAGCAAGATACTTAATCAACTTATTTTGTTGGCAGTAGAAATATCATGAAAAGCACTTCACCCCATCAAAAAAACAAGTCTCTGAATGATCAAAAATGGTATTCTGGCCTTAACTGGAATAAAAAAGTTGCTACATGTGCTGAAGAAGTTTGATGTCAAAGTGGAATGCACACATAGAAGAGTTAAGGAAAAGAATACTACAAATCACCAATATTATCAAAATAATAATAAAAAACTCTCCTTTGAACAATCCGTACCTGTTGTGACTACACAACTGCTCTCAATTTTATACTTCGCGTCCAGTTCTAGGCATACCTGATCACTTGGAAGAAAGGAGATGGACACACTGGAGAGAATCCATTACAAGGCCTCAGAGTGATAGTCTGTGACTACAGACAAAGGCCCAGAAGAGATCTGATCTCAACAGACTAAAAACTGGTGTGACAGTGTACTTTCACAAAAGAAGGTCCCTTGGACCAATTTAATGCTCTCCAAAAACAGAATCAGGGTGATTTTAAAGTCCAGTTTTTATCCACATTCTTTTATCATTTTTAACTATTGATTTTAATGATTTTGTTTTATCTGTTGATTTTAATAAGTATTTTATGAGATTCTTACAAAGATGACTTTCTCTGAAAGCTGTTGTATGAATCTATGCCAGATAAATAAATATATAATTAAGCCATGGTGGTGGAAATGATCTTCTTTGATCAAGCAGTGCAAAAACTTCAAAATCTAATGTATTAGATCGTCATATCGACCTTATTGTGGTCAAGCTACAAAGAAGAGCTAAGACTGGACCTGTACGTCTGTGGATGCTCAACTTGTTGCTGATGCTGTATCGATTCATATGATGCTAGAACTCTGAACCAAAAAGGTTTTGGTGAGACATTATTTATTGCTACATGAAAGTTGAAATCCGTAACAAACATTCTAATTCTGTAATTTTTACATACTCTCATGGGAGTATTGAAGGGAAAACATGATAATTTCTTTCAAAATCCATTGTTGAAGTTGCTCAATATGAATTTTTCATTTTAAATTTATGAATTTCTGCAATATTTTCCTGCAACAACTTCTAGGGAAGAAAATCATACCCCTTTTCCTGCTTTGATAGTGTGATGTTTTTTGTGAAAGCTAGGAGAAAGCCCACCGAGCAAAGTTTTTGTTTTATAGTAAAGAGCATTTTTAAAATTAAACACTAAGAAATTTACAATGACAAAGGTAAGATAAGAAAGGAAGTTTCTGTGCAAAATGCAAGAGGTCACAATATTTTGTTCCTTTCTAAATAATTTTAATGTGTATATTTATTTAAAAAATTCGAAATTCCTTAACATTTTCAATGAGTTTAAATTGATAAACTACAGAAATCATTATTGAATGAAAATAAACTATAATGATGAGTGCAAACCAATAATAAACAGAAGTTGGTCAGGTTATTTTACACATTTTTTGACAAGTCTATGAACCCAATAAAACAGCAAAATATTTACCTTTTAATTCTTGGGTAACTTGAAAAATCTCCAAAGTTAATCCTTTCTCGTAAAAATGGATTACAAAATAATCAAAATATTTAGTTTGATTCCAATTGGTTGACACTGCTTTTGTCCATTGCTCTCAATGGCTCTGGCTTTTTTTGTTTCTAGTAATTTCACTTGCAATCGCTCAACATCAGCTGGAAAATGCCAACAACACAAGTTAATTGAATCCAACACATTTTTCCTTAACATCTATTATAGGTCTGTTTTAATTATCTGAAATGGTTCTTCTTTAGACTTTAAATCGAGGTCTGCCCTCATTTAATAAAAATATTAATCTTGTGCTGTGTAGACTCATCCGATGTTAATGCACGATCAACACCTTTATAAGAGTCTCGCCATAGAAGTCTTATGGTCACTGCAGATTACAATTACCCTGACTGAGGGTGCCAAGTTGATTATTTTGCAATCCGGGGTTAAAAAACTGCTGGCATGGGAGGCCGTGGATCGAACCGACAACTTAAGATTGTTGCTCTCAGTCAGGTACCTAAGACCTTTAAGCCATGGCAACCCTTAATAACTGCAACAAAAAGAAGCAATTTTACTTTTAGCTCAATTTTAAGTCTTAATTATAGCTGTATTAACATTTTCATCCTGTACCATTTACAAGAGAATGTAATCTAACTTTCACAGAACACTATGAATCTCTCACATCAAGAATGCATCCATGTTTGTGAAAATTGTAATCAAAACCAACCTTTGTCTTTCTTTAGTCATTCTTCCATATTATTTCTAGGTAAGTAATTGTTTCCTAAAGACTCTCACGGTTGGGTGTTTTCCTTTTCTTTTTAAATTAGTTTTTCTAATGCCCCAATATGGGATCTTCCTCATTACAACAGCTTTGTTACAGAAAAATGAGCCTTTTTAGAGATGGTGATATTGAAAAAGAACCCTTTTATTACTCGAAAATGACATTATTATTATCTTTATATATATATATATATATAAAACTTTAGAATTACCACAAACCAATTCAAAATCTAAATTTTCTGAATTTCTTTTGTGGTATTTTTTGGAAAAAGTCGCTTGCTTTATCCATGGATTTAAAATTGTTT
>Ga0194133_10009127_pt1 | contig 11428 bp, 5 predicted proteins | sample TA2KigOf40mmetaG_FD_155448 | JGI IMG/M metagenome (GOLD analysis project Ga0194133, IMG submission 155448) | Freshwater microbial communities from Lake Tanganyika, Tanzania - TA2015055 Kigoma Offshore 40m | ecosystem: Environmental > Aquatic > Freshwater > Lake | place: Tanzania: Lake Tanganyika...
ATAGTCAGGTGTCTTTGACCTCTCTGCCAGGGTGTTTGCTGAAAAAGTTCCTGGATAGCCAATAAAATGATAATACATTCAGATCTATAATTTGAAACATGCAAACTTATTAAGCCAATTTTTTTTTACAATTTCTAGCAATAACATTCTTTTGATGAGTTTGGAGCTGAAATCTTTCGTTTGTTGAATCTCAACCAACTCAATTTTTTTCCAAAAAAAAATTGTTGCCAGAACTGTTTTTCCATCAAGTGAGTGTCAGGTACAAACAAAACTCCTTTAGTTTTAGAATTCTCAAGGAAATGTTGTGTTTTTTTACTTGGAACTTAAATAAGCTTGGCCAACAAGGGGATATTTTTCTTCGCCTTTCGTTCCATAATGTTAACAACAGTGTAAATATAATTCAAAATAAGGATGTCAAATTTTCGAAATGCCAAGGGCTTCCTTCATACATTCTTCATTCTTTTTGTTGAATTTTCGAGGATTTTTTACTTGGTGTTTTTTTCATAAGACTTTGTTTTGCGAAGATTAAGAATAAGCTATGAATAAAAAATTTCTTTCAGGAAAAAGTGATGGAAGAGGAAACACCGAGGCAAGAATTGGTAAGATAAAAGCATTTCTTCTTTTTTGTCGATGATTAATCTGACCAAAAATTACTAAAAGACAAGAGAGGCATAGAATCCAAAATGTTTTTGCTCGATAAAACAATAAAAAGCTCTCTTTTTTTAGGTAAAATGTGTGCTTGTTGGTGACAACGCTGTCGGGAAAACAAGGTTTTTTTCACATTAAAGCTGACATAAAAACCAATTAAAGAATTATATTTACCTTAATGCTTTGATATTAAAAAAGATTGATTTGTGCCCGAGCATGTCGGCAGAAAAGCTCCTTGTCTCAACTTCTGACAACCCATGTTCCAACTGTATGGGCAATAGACCAATACCGAATCTACAAGGAGGTAAGAAAATAAATAAAAATTCCAAGCAGGTATTCTTTAAAGTTTGCTAACTTTGTTATCAAGATACGAACTTTCCTCATAAAATATTCAAATTGGTATTTATCTACTTTAGATGAATGGGAGATAAGTTACCCAACTAAACTGAATTAAGGATTTTGCCATGAGTGAGATTTAAAATAGCAAGATATCTTTTATTCTACTTTGGTGGTGGGGAATCCAAAGACACTGACAGGTCGACCCTGAAACTCACCTAAGGCATGATTGCAGAAAGGAAACATCATGCCACTGTAGGTCCCTTTACGCATCTGCTTGGGTTTCACGTATCAGGGTCTCACAGTCCAAAATATGTCTTTGTTGGACTATTTGGAGGGATTTTTTTATCAAACTTTGTGTGAAGTGGACGTTCCACTGTTCCCTTTCTACAACTAGAGTCTCAAGTAAGAATCTAAGTTGCATGTGCCAGGGTCTCTGGATCATCACCACTACTGGTTGAAGAAGAGTCTTTGCCATTTTAACTAACTGTTCATACTAAAACTAAGATTATAGATTCACAAGTTCCTTGTGAGGGGGACAATTAGAAAAAAAATAGTAAAACAACATAAAAATCATTTAAATTCTAGTAAAAAGATAGATTTGGGATGCTTCATGTAGGTCCATATATAATAATTATAGATAATAATCTGGTGCAATAAGGACTAAAACAGTGATGAATTACTCATGGTAATTATCTTTTTGAGAGTCACTCCAGGCTATAATTGCCCTGACTGAGGGTGCCTTTGTTGACTTTTTGCAATCCGGAGTGAATAGATTGCTGGCAAGTGTGAATTGTGAATGAATCTAAATAAATCATAGTCATAATCATTATCATGATAGAGGATAAAACATGCAACCTTAGATCTCAGGTTCCTATGACTGTTCTCAGCTACAGAGTCCCCTTCTAAGATAATAAAAAGGAACCAGAAGTCAAGATACACAGGGACATTCTAGCTTATTCATTCATTCATTCATTAGATTTATGCTTATGCTTTAACTGTGGACTGCAAGACAGGCAAATCTTTGACCCCCGTATTTGTCTTAAAATAATCCTCTTACATGATGGCTACCTCAGTCAGGATTGATGGTTGCACAGAATACTTGAATAAAAAACCTGATTTAATTATTGAAACACAAAATAATTACATCAGAAAATACCATTCGCAAAATTTAACCAGGGATAGTTCAGATGATGAAGAATCAGTTCCTCAACGGACTATAAGCTGTCAACCAGTAAATCAAGCTGGTATAGAGGATTACGCAAGAAATTTCTAACCTGATTACTGCAGGTCTGCTCTGCCCAGGGTAACCCACCAAATGACCACTTAAGGGTACAATAAAAATTGAAAAACTCAAAGTATAAAGCTTTGTATGATTTTTTGATAAAGAAAATTCGCATGTTTAACATTCAAAGATGAAACAAAGGCAGATTCATTTCGAAGATCATGTTGATCAAAGTTACTCTGTAATGTATCAAATGTCAGAAAGTTTATATCTACTTTGTTTCCTCTTTCTTTGAATAGAAAAAGGAAAATCATGAATGGAACACTTTTTTAAACTATTATTCATTTTCAATAATCAAAGTACAGCATAATTCACATTTACTATATTTTACTTGATTTAATTTTACCTTTTTTAAGTTAAAAATTAGTCTCAGTATTTCCTTTAAAATACTCAATCATTCGGCAGAACTTTATTAATAACTTTGGTATTATTTATTCCTATGGAATTTCAACATTTCTGTAAATGCTTCCCCTTCTTGAAAAGAATAGTCCATCAAAGACACTTCTCTTTGATCACCCTTCTCTTTCAAGAACATTGGCCACCTGCCAAACAGGTAGTCCCTTTCTTGGAAATATCCATATTTACCACTACCTTCCCTTAATGGGTTGCTAAGGTAAACTATCAATGATGTTTCTGCCTCCATTAATCCTGATCTGGGTCTTTGACCTGATCCGCTTATTCAAATATTCTGATCCAAGTGTCAAAATATCCTGATCCGTCTCTAGGGTATAAAAACCAACATTTCTCAGCTCAAATATACAGTTAGTATCTCATTGGTCCTATTCCTTGTAGCTTCATCCCGTCAACAGGATTTACCATAGAAGTTTCTTCCTTATTTTCATAAAGTAGCATATATCATTTTCTTTTTTTAACCTTCTTGACAATTTTCATTTCACTTTTAAGTTCTATGGTCGAATGAGAAAGAACAATAGTAGTAATAAAAGTGTCACAGGATACATTATAGGCTAGTTGGCTTTTTTGATCTAAAAGAAAAACATTTTTTTGTGTGAAAAAGTCTCTCAGACAAACATTCGATCACCTTTCCATATCTTTTTTGAGTGTCCAGATAATCCAAAAAGCAATTAAACTTTGATAGAAAAAGAAACGGTCAGGCATGAAAAGATGATGCTTTTTCTTTGAAGACGATTGCAATTTGAGAAACTGCTTTCTAACTCCTAATATTTCCTGCAAAAGTTTCTTTTCAGCAACAAAGTTTATCAATTTTCAAGGAAAAATTACTTTCCTCAAATTTGCAGTAGTTTGAAAATATCCCATCTTTTTATGACTTTTTTCTTTTCATCTCTCAGATACATACAAATGGTCTAAAACCTACAGATTATTACCTGACTAACAAATAATTTATTGAATTTAGAAGTGGAAATAAGAGTGAATACAAAAGTTCGTCCATTCAAATATATCCCTCACTAGCATACATATTAGTTGTATTAAAAGGGGGCTACTATACATAAGAGGGTTTTTTCTCATAATAAAATACACACAAACAACATGTCATGATTGATAAAGCATTGCAAGTATGGAACTTGGCTTAGGATAAGATCTTATGGTTTTGACCCTGGACATAAACTATGATAACGGAGGCCTGTTAGATGGCACCACCAATTTAGCACCAATAGTGGCAAAACATAGCCATAATGAGAACAACTTTTCATGCAATATGCCCACCCAGGACTGTGCCCAAGATTGTAAAGGGACCCTGAAGCGATGCCTTTAAAAAGGTGCAATTTGAAAATTGCGGCTAGAGTATTTTACAACCCCGTAGAACATTTGCTCTCTCTTTAGAAAATACATGCAATCTTTTGTATCCCATCCTTGCTTGACATTTTCTGAGGTCTCTCCTTGTGTTGAATTTGATTTACACATCACTAAGGTAATAAAAGTATTTTTCATTATCTTGTGCCAAGTTTTCAATGGAAAGGCCTGACAAAGGGAGAGTAAGGTTAGCATACTTCTCGAAGAAAGGATTCCACACTCCCTGTGTTCTCTCTCTACCCAAACTGAGTATTTTAGTATCTTGCCAAAATGAAAGATACTTTTACCTTGCTAGGAAATCATTAATGTAAAAAAGAAACAAATACATGAACAGGTGAAGAAAACCAAGGTGATAATCCAACTTAGTGGTTTGGTAGCTGTGAGAACTCAGGCACTCACCCTCACATTCCTAAGAATTCAGGTTTATGAAAACCTCTCTTTTTTGCACAAACAAGCAACTCCCTCTAACTATCTAAACCTGCCCAATATCCTGTTCCAAAAGCATAAAAAGGCTTATCTAATCCTTTTTGGTTGAGAATTCTTCCAAGTACCAATCTCTGAACCATCATGTGTTCCTCTTGGCTAAGCATTCTTTGTTGTCTCTTCTCTCATTGTATTTCATTTGCTGATACAAAAGGTCACAAAATTATTTTCATTTCTTTTTGTGTTTTATAATTCTATGGGAATGGAGCCTAATTCTTTGTCGGATTGATTCTCAGGGAGAGGATTCCACATTCGACATGAAATATCTGTACATTAACTTTATTTTATTTTATTGCTTATTGGGCTTAGACTCTAACTCTCACATTTCCAGCCACATACTGAGTGACAAAGCAAATCAAAGCTTTTCAAAGTTTCACCTTAAATTAGGTGTTGGAAAACTCATGGACTGTCGTGGATGGAGTTAAAGTCTCACTCCGTCTATGGGACACTTTTGGGGATCACCACAAAGATCGTCGATTTGCTTATGGTCACTCAGATGTCATACTGATGTGTTTTGACATTGGAAGAGTCAGCTCATTGGATAATTGCAGGGAAATGTGGTATCACCAGGTTTGCAGAATAGCATTTTGATCAAAAACAACTCATCACAAAAGATAGGAAAAAACCATTACAGAATTAAAAGATTTTGTCCCAACACTCCAATCATCTTAGTTGGGTGTAAAAACGACCTCAGATTTGTTTACAAAGATGATAAGTATCTGAGTTATTGTCGTGAAAGAAGTCCACTAATTCGGTAAAATCATTTTTATTTTTTGATCCAAATCAACTTTTGATTTTGAAATTTCTTTCAGTCAAGTACGTGAAACAGACATAGTCATGCCTGAGCAAGCTAGGTAAGCTAACAAACAATATTACTATATTTTAGAGTATGAAATAATTGCTTCAAAATAATGTTTTAGAGCAGTGGCAAGAGATCTTGGATTACCATACTATGAAGCAAGTGTTTTGACTTACTTTGGAGTTAATCAGGTGACTTTTTGTCTTTTAATTCATTTTGACTTGATGGTCTTTTACTAATTTAGTTGAAATTTAAAATAAACCATATTGAACATATTGCATTGAAATATGACTCTAATAATGATAATAGTAATAATATGGTCCAGTTTAGAGTCAAGCTATGAGTTACTAATGGTAATCATCTTTATCCAGAGTCACTGCTGATCATTATTACCCTGACTGAGGTTGCCTTGTTGATTTTTAAAGAAATCTGGAGTGAAAAATTGCTGGGAAAGCAGGTTCCCATGACCCCTTGGCTATGGTGACCCCTAAACCCAAAGAAAATATAACCCAGTCCATGCTCAATCATATGATCAACGTTCAACCAACCAAATTAGAATAAAAAAACATTGGTTTTAAATCCAGATCTATTGGGTCTTGTGCACAAAGGGGAAAGAGGTGGGCTCAGAAATTGTACAAAGTCCAGATCTATTTGAAAATTACTGTTTGACAAGAATCATCAGAATAGTATATCGATTCTTCTGTTATTGAATAGAGATTTGATTATTCAAACACTAAGTCAAGTGATTGTGTGTAGTGTGGGCTTTACAACAGTTCCATAGCAATAGCAATATTTCGGTCATCCAACCATGGTTTTGCCATAGATATTTATACAATTAAATATTGAACATTTCATGATTATTTTTACATGGTCTATAGACTTCCCTAGCTGAGATAAACACCTTAAGATGACTAATTAAGGCTAACCGAGGGGTCAAAGGCTTGCCCTGGCTACGGATCAAACCCTGAACCTTCCTGTTCTCTAACAGTTGTCATAGCCTTGAGCTACAATGACCCTGAAGGTTAATTTTATCATTAGTGATTGCTACTTCTAATGCTGGTAGGGTGGCATCGATTAGCCTCCCTACCTCGAAGGGTAGTCCATAGGTCAGTTTTGTGTAACCATATTAAACCTGGGGGGTTAAAAGACAAAATATTACACTTTTTTGGACTCTAGATTCTAGAGATTTAATATCTTTTACAAAGAAGAAGATGTGGCAAAAATTAGCAAAATTTTCATCAACTAAAGATATTGAAAGTCTTTTATATTTTACAGGTTTTTGAAAATGCAATCCGAGCTGCTCTTTGTTTGAGACGCCAGCAAAGGTTTTGGGTAGCCAATTTCAAAAAGGTTCTCAGACCAGCACTGCAGGTTTCTTATTCATTTTCATGATAAAGATTCCTGCAAAATTTTAACCAGCCTTTTGATCAAGGAACCATTTTGCCCTCCAAGACCTAAGCTTCCAGAGGCCCAGGTCCTCGAGAGCATCTTTAATGATGATTTGTCAAAGCTTCTGACATTTCACAACATGGCTGATGTTGTTTTTGTCTGTAGCTCAGTGGCATTTTCAGCCCACAGGTTCGACCCTAACAAACTCACTTTATTTCAAAAATATTTTTATTGAAGATTCTTTGTAAAATTTTAGGTTTATCATAGCATCCTCAAGCCCTTTACTTCACAAAATTCTCACAACGGACTTGAACCAGGAAGTCCCTCCAACACGTAGCAACAGTGAAACAAGTGTTGTATGTACCCTATCTGATTACAGATCAAAAGTTTCTAGAATTGAAAGTATTTTATAATAGGTTAGCAGCATCCTTGGAGGCTCTAGCCTTATTACAACAGACACATGCAATGATGAAACAGAATGTCTTATTCAAAGCGAACAAAGCACGCCTTCTCATCTCTCAGTAAACTTTAACAAGTAAAAAAAAATTATAGTCAAAATAACTATTAATTTATTAAATTAGCAATTAAGTAAATGTGGATTTTTTAACATTGAAAAATGCATACCCTCTGCGAGCGACTGTGACAAGCTATTACAAATACGATAAATTTTTGTATCGCAAGCATCCCTCTTCACCTCCCTCCAGCCTTCTGTCACCTCTGTCCCCTATGGCTGAAATTTTCCTCACAGACTTGAGCATGCCCCAGCATTGCCCAGTCTAGAAGAAAAGCACTCTTCTCAGCTTTAAGACAAAATTTTCAAAATCTGGTTGGTAACTTTTTTGCCAATAAACTGAGGTGTCAAATGCAAGATTTCAGCCCTCTAGCTTCCTAACTGAGGAAGGAGTTTGAGGTGACAGACATATAGATGGAGATACGATGCTGATTTCCTTATGTAAGGCATAGTGATTTTTCTATCACTTGCTCACTTGTGAATGTAGATAAAAGAAGAAAATTTAAATTTCAAGCTATCTCAAGTAAAATCGCACACATTTGGGAGTAGATATTTCAGTTTATTTTCCACTTTATCAAATTCGACTAATATGGTGATTCATGTTTTCTCTAAAAGATACCTGTCAAGTTGTAGATTAAGTGGATCAATGCTTGATCTGGAATGTCTTATTTATTTATTTTTTTTGTAATCCTTTTCGAGAATAGGTTTTTATAGAGATGAAAGCTTGATTCACTAGAGAATCATCAAATCAAAGAATGTTCATTCACAATTTCAGGGCCCAAAATTAATTTTAACTCCTTCTTAGCTCTTCCACATCTTAGTTATTTGCAAGATTCATTGAATTGTTTATCAAGGGTGCAGAATATTTTTTATAAACATGATAATATTATACAGTGACGACCCTTATTGGCCCATAGAGATCCTTAAATCATTTGAGCATATTAGTATTTGTATTCAATTCTTTGGTCTCATCATAAAAATGTGAATAGTCAAATATATGCTTTTTAAAAACCGAGGACAAGAGGGTGCAGAAGTAGTTTCTACATGCTCTTTACTACAAAAGAAAATATTCTGCATTTTTACAGTAAAAGAAATAAAATAATGCAATTTGAACTTAAATAATCAAACATGTTAAAATACTGCTTCGGTTAAATTTCAGCTATTTATTGTAAATTATGGCAAAAGGGAAATTAATGGTTAAACTTAAGCAAAACAATTTTTTTTGATAGTATGAATAAACTCTCTCCACGAAATCATCGTCGCTTCAACATTGTAAGGTGGCAACGAAGGAGGTCCTCAGCACATTTAATCCCTGCAAACTCCAGGTACAAGTTCAAAAATTATGATTCTGAAACTTGGAAGTCCAGAATGATAAATCATTAGGATTTCAACAAGTTTATCCTCTTCAATTTTACCTGATTACTCTGTTGAGCTGAAACCAGGCATCTTTCGATCTCTCAACTACCCAGCCTTTCAGTCTGTGAGAATTGAACAGGTTATAGTAAGCTTCAAGTCTTTTTGAATTGAAAATCTGCAAACAATCACTTTTGGTTTAGTATGAGAGCTTAGATTCTCAAGGAAGACTCTTAAATTCTGTCCAAACAGTTTTGACTTGCACAAAGTTGGTAACTCCACAAGCCATGAATCAGGTTTGCATTTTTATCCAATACTTTTTTGAACAAAAAGCTTAAAGAATCCTTGCCTTTTTAAAATATTTGAACAAAGCTTCAAATCCACTTTTCAAAAATGATTATTTAATCCAATTTTAATATTTCCCTGTTGCAACTTACAGGTTCTGGCATTTTTATATTCAGGGGCTATAAATTCAGACTTGTGCAGTTTGACAGAGATCAAACAGGTCAGATTTTAAAATGTTTATTTTAACTCATAAATCTTTTTTAAAAGACAAATCATCTTAAAAACTGAACTTTCTTCAGGCAGCAGAGTTCTTGGATATTCCTGATTTGTTCATATATGTGGGAAATTTGATGAAAAGAGAAGAAGAAAAAAAGAAATGTTTGGAAAACTTGACAATAGTTGATGAAGATTCAGAAATCAAGTTCAAGGTAGATCTATTCACAAAAAATCATATTCAAATAAGTTTATTGTAGATAATTAATTTAGTGTGCTTGTTGAAGTTTATTTTTATCACATTTAGAGATGACTAACCAATTATGGCTTTAAGAGCCAGCCAGTCAAAGAATAATTAACTAATATGAGATGATGAATGAATGAATGATCAGAGTTTGAATTAGCAAGTGTAAAAATCAAATCAAAAATATACATTTCAGTTACTCTTAGACTTTTATTTGGAAAGAGTCTAGAGTTAGTCAGTCTTCAATTTCTTATGTTATGTTTGAACCAAAATACAAATCTCTTTTGATTGTTCTAGGTATTCAAGAGAGGACTCAAAGACCTCTGCCTATCAGAGGGTCTTTTCCACGACATAGTATTCAGACTTGAGGATGGAACTTGCTTGGCTCATAAGCCTCTACTCATGGCAAGGTTTGTATTTCAAAAGAACCTCAAAAAAATTCTATCTGGATTCATTCCTGTTCACATTTTCTGTAGATCAGATGTTATGTTTGCCATGTTCAGCCATTATGACTTCAAGGAAAGCTCAGCCAGAGTTGTGAATTTTCCTGGTGTCAGTAGAGGATCTTTCAAAGAACTTTTGCATTACTTTTATCTAGACAAAGTAATTTAAGAACCAAAAATATATGATGGCTAATAATTTATTCATTACTTTTGAAAAATAAAGGTTTCATCTGGGGTGAGTGCCTCAAATTGTGTTGCTCTGGTTGAACTTGCTGACAGGCTCTGTCTGCCAAGATTAGTCACTTTGGTTGAGGAAGCTGTTATCAAAAAGATGGAGGCCAACTTTGAAAGAGGTGAAGATAACACAGAAGAGGCTCTGAAAATAATTCAACCTTGTCAGGTAATTTAGGATATGTTTATTATGAGATAACTTGTTTCCAATAAAAAAACTAATCAATTTTTTAAAGCTCCACAACGCTCATCAGTTAGCAGATTGGTGTTTGGCATACTTATCTCAAAACTACAATCATATTTGTAGAAAATTTCCCAAAGTTCTAAGAGCTCTTTATCCGGAAAACCAAGCAGCTTTGAATCTTTACCGTTGGCCACCAGTTTGGTAAGCTTTAAACTTGATTCCAAGTCTAATTCATGATCAATTTTAAGAGTTGCTGCCAAACAGGTATTTGAAAGAGTTTGACAACTACCAGAAACTTTTGTCTGAGAGAAAGAGAGAGGAAAGGCCTAAAAACTTGAAGAGAACACGGAGCAACTCAGGTATATAAACTTAATTCATTTTTCTCTTGACTTTTTTTTATTGTTAAATATTTCATTATATAAAATTAGGTTGCCTCTGTTTTTCAAGCAAATCCAGTAAGTCATCAACAGGAAGGACAGAAAAAGTTTGAAAAAATCATGGAATTTAGTTGTTTCAAACAATCTTTAGTTTATTTGAAGGACGATTTTATTGTTTTTCAAGTTCATCTATTTCTTGCCTGAAAAGCTCAAATTTTGCCAAATTTCCCTCTTTCAAAAATGTTACTTCTAACTACTTCAATTCAGAAATTAGCTTGTACCTGTATTTTTTGCCTAGATTTCAAGTTAATATAACCCTGGGACCCTTAGCTGATAAGACCAAAATGCCATTTAGAAACATTTGAAATAGTTTTTCAACTTCTCAATTTGCTTTAGCTGAAGGCACTGCCCATGCAAACGCACAAAGCTAGAAGCTGTTACTAAAATATTGTTCTTCTAAGTTCAATTCATTTTGATGAAAATTTTGAATGAGTCTTTTGTTTCTTAATTTGTGGCAAAATATTTACACCTTTTTTAGCAATAAAAAGTTCTTAATAGCAGGTAAACAAGCATGATTGGAATAGAGTTTTTCAGAAAACAGTTTTTAAATATCAGTTATTGCAGTTGGCTAATATTTGATCATCATGCTGGTCCAACTCCAAAGGTTTTGTCTTGGATTTATCAATTAAACACTACCAAAAATGTCCAAGAATGTAGAAGGTTTTAAGCTGAATTCTCCCTCTCAATTTCTATAGCAATAAGATTATACAAATCAAAGATTCAACTATATCTTGTGTTAGATTGATTTTAACATTTTGTAAATCCCAATATTTTAAAATTCATCATAATAATTGATAAATAAGATAGGATCAATAAG
>Ga0194133_10009128_pt1 | contig 11428 bp, 12 predicted proteins | sample TA2KigOf40mmetaG_FD_155448 | JGI IMG/M metagenome (GOLD analysis project Ga0194133, IMG submission 155448) | Freshwater microbial communities from Lake Tanganyika, Tanzania - TA2015055 Kigoma Offshore 40m | ecosystem: Environmental > Aquatic > Freshwater > Lake | place: Tanzania: Lake...
CATACCCAGGCCCAGTAAAGAAAAAATTCCAGAGTAGGGTGTGAACACATTCCAAATACTCCAGGATCGACCTTGGCGATCAGGTCTAGGGCGATGGATGTGCGGATCAAGTTAGGCGGCACATCACGCATGACTGTATCAAGATATTCCACACCGGCGATCTGCTGGGCGTTGTCAATAAAGGCACCAAACCGTGGCTTGTGTTCGTAGTAGGATCGATCACGTAGGTCTACCAGAGCCCGATCATTGGAAAATAACTCATCCAAGGTTATGGTACGCTCTAACCACATGTCACTGTCTACTACCAGGTACCAATTGGTTTCTACTATGCGGCTGGCACACATCTTCAACCATTGCTGGCTCCACCAACCACTGGGCCAACGTCCGTTGGGAGAAATCTCCTGCCAGTGATATACCGGAATGCCGGGCCACTTCAATCGAGCCATGGTCCATACTGCCTCTGTATCGTTGATCACTATCCGGATCGGGGTGTTGGATCCGCCTACTCCGTGTTTTTGCATGCTGGCCACACATCGATCCGCTCGCTCGAGATCATTGGCATAGGTGACCAACACTATCTCTATCACTTCATCCACTCCAGACGTTCTTGTGTGAATGGATAGCGTGCTTCTTTGTAGTAGGCCTTGCGTTTGGTAAGATGCCGCTTGGCGAACTTACAGGTACTAGTTATGTCCCAGATCTGAACAAAGTCTTTGTCCTCGGCCTTGCGGATTCCGCGTCCAATGCTCTGTATCACACGCACGAAACTCTTGCCAGGTTCGATCAACACTAGATTGAAGATCCTGGGAATGTTGATTCCCACAGCAGCTACACCATAGGTGGCCACGATGATCTTGTCGGAAGATTCGGCCACTTCATCATATTCATCCTGTCGGTCCTTGGCCTTGGTGGACCCTGATACGAAAACCGCCCGGTCTCCCAGTCGATTGACCAACTCCTGGCCAGCCGCGATTCTGTCTACCAAGACCAAGGTATTTCCGGTGCGGTTCACTTCGGAGATCACCGATGCGATAGTATCCAACCGTCCTGATTCTTCTAGGAGATATTTGAGTTCGCTCTGGTAATTCGTGTATTCCACATGATCTACCAACTGCACGATGTTCACATGGCACTGAGCCAGCACCCCGCGATCCTGTAGTTCGGCTGCGGCCAATCTTGATACCACAGGACCCAGGCTCACATGTATGGCCTGGAATTCAAAATCTTCTTTGGGCACCGTACCGGTCAACCCCCATCTGATCGGCACTTGCGACATCACACCAGTGAGCAGGGTTTTTAGTGCGTCGGCCTTGGCCATGTGTACTTCGTCCACGATCACGCATACCACTCCTTCCAGGAACTCGCTGATGGTGATGTCTGCGGATTGATTTTTAGTGTTCTTGAGTAGTACATTCAGACTCTGCCAGGTGCAGATGGTGTGCTGGCGACCGAACTCTTTGCGATCGCCGAAGAACACACCGGTGTCTAGCCCGAGATTCACATAGTCCTTCTCTGTCTGGGTGACGAGACTCTTGTTGGGCACGATCACGATGCTTCGACCGTAGGGCGACACAGCATGGCTCAAGGCCGCGGTCATCACAGTCTTACCGGCACCCGTGGCCACTTCCTGTATGCACTGCGGATTGGCCAGGAAGTCGTTGATGATTTCCGTCTGGTAATCACGCAACATCACAGGTTCGCCGGCCTGGGGGTGGCTCTTGTGCCAACTGTATTCACTGAAGGTGTTTTCTTCCACAGGAACAAACTCAAAGGTAGTGCGATAATCTCGTTGGTCGTCGAGTTCTACATCATAGTCATATTCTTCCAGCACCGGTAGGATCTCTGGCAGGAGATTCACATAAGTGGATCCACCCAGCTGGAAGAACGACACCTTGCCGTCCCAGCGTCCTAGTCGCACAGCAGGAAGATATCGGGCGTAGGGCACATCGTATTTGAACCGATTGACCAGTGCTCGTCTGGCGTCGAGTTCCAGCCCCTCGATCTTGACGTTGACTTCGTCGCGTATGATCAATCGTGCTTGTTTCATGGCAAGTATATATCCGTGATCAATTGATTTTTTGATATCTCTGTTAATATATGTTCTTTGGGCAACGGAGATCGTAAGCTAGCCACTTTGAATCTATAGGGCCGGACTCGATAGTCGTCCGCAGAAAAAATTCCTCGAGGTTCAAAAAAATCTCGATGTTGATTGTAATATCTCGATGCAAGATCTAGATCTGCCATTTCATCATAGAATCTCACATTGAAATCTGCACTGTAATGCAGGAATGGTTTGAACGCATCGTCTCCGATCCATTGATCATCATCCGTGCTAAGATCCTCAAGAGTCTTTCCGATCTCCACATAATTCACGTAAACTCCGCCAAATTCATAATCAAGCCGACCGTATTGTTCGATAACTTCTTTGGTGAATTGTTCTTGCTTGGGCATGCCAAACCAGGTGCAGACGAACCTAGGATGATTGCCACGTGACACAGTCTCTGCACGATGTACTGCTATGTTGAGATTGGCCAGTGCCTGCCTTACTGTGATAGGTGCAGATTGCCACCAATCTGTGTTTTGTTGATCTAGCAATCCATGATATCGCTCGAATATATTGTGTAGATAATTCAGCAGGTCTTGATCGTTGATGTTGGTAAATTTTTTCTGGATAATGGGTTGATAAGCATTGATAGTATCAATGCAGGATTTCAAATCCTGTTCGGCGATCGCTACCTCAGTGGCACGGTCATTAAACCCATAGAACCTGGTGGGATTGTCTAACGGCCACTGGTGCCGGCAATGCATTTTTTCCGACCAGAGTCTGGCCAATGGCGTGGACTCGATTTCAAACGCGAGTTCAAAAGAATGATTAAATGAGATTCTCAGATAGTCCGACATCCTATTATTATAGTCGTTCCAGGTCAAGAAGTCAAAAAAACAGGTGCCGTTTTACGGGCACCTGTGTCAAACGGATCGCCTAGGAGCTAGACTGTAAGGGCGATCCGGGTACTGCTATCAGTGCTTCATGCAAGTCGACTCGGCCAGTGCCTGCCAGTTATCGCTGATCTTGGTCAGATCCGCCAACTTCAGGGCCATACGCAGACTGATCTCGCGTAGTTTGGCATGGTTGTCTTGCATGAACTGTACGATCTCTTCGCCCTGCTCGGGTGTGAAATCGTAGTCCTGGAACAGATCGCCTTTGCGGAAGATCTGGCGGATACGGAGTATCTTGTCGCGGGTGGTATCCAGAGTTAGGTCCAAGAAGTGACAGCGACTCTGCAGAGCCTCCAAATGGTCTTGCAGTTTCTTGGATTTGAGGTGGTCAAATTTCAAGTTGGTGATAAAAATCACCGAGCCTTTGAAGTCAAACTGATCAGGCACACCTTCACGACGCAACATGGACGAATCCGCGTTCCAGTGGATGCGACGTTTTTTGCCCGAGTCCAGGGCGGCTTTGAGGATGTTCAACGCGATGTCGTCCAGCAGGATCGAGTCGCAGTCGTCGAAAACCAGGACGTTGCGTGGATCTGAATTCTTGTAGAGCGTACAGTAGAGTCCGATCGGCGTCATGGCACCCTTGATCACCTGATACTTGATCTTCTTGCCAGAGATCTGATCAAACATGCCAGCCTTCTCCAACTGATACTCTACACCGTAACTCTTGCCCACTCCTGGAGGGCCCACCACGATCATGGCACGGATGTCGCCAGCGATGGCTGCTTTGGTCATGTCGTCCAGGATAGAGAACCGACGTTCGATACGGTCCATGACCTGCTCATCGGTCTCTTCAGGCTTTTTGAACTCTACTACCTTGTCTTGTTTGGACACTGCTCGGTCTCCTGTGATCACTATGTCTTCGATCGATTCCACACGGATGCGGATCTGATCCGGCATGCCAGGAAATACACCATCGTTGGCTACTATTACATTGCCACCCTTGGCATCAGTTTGGAAATCACGCACCAGGGCAAAAGTCATGCCCGATACGTCTTGTTTACGATATTCACCGTTACGGATGAGGACTTGCGTCATGGTCTAGGCTCCTATAATTATCACTATAACTCATATTATACAGAAATGGGTATTTCTGGTCAACCGCCCTAAAACACTAGGTTAGTAAGCACTTACCTGCAGATCCATGATCCCGGACTTAGGTTTTATACCCTGTTTTAGGGTTACCCTGGATTGCGGCCGGGGGCGGAGATGTTCTTGCATCATAGTCCTAATTATAGATAAATGGTCTTTTCTGGTCAACCATAAAAAACCCTGCACTGGGCAGGGTTTTTATGCAAGGAAATGAGTTGTTTATAAAAAGTCAGTGACTGGTGCCCAGTAGGCAGTATTAGTAGGTAAAGTTCCAGGAGGACTAGGTTGTGTTGTCACATAGTAACCATTTTCATAGGTGTGAACACGGCCGGCGGCACCATAATTTTGAGCGGGACTCCAGGGCACCTGTTGCGACCACGCTGATATCTTTAGATCAAAAACGCAGATTTCATTGTTTGAGATTGGCAAAGCACCGCTGCCGGTGACCTGCCCATCTACGATGTATGAATTGACGTTATACAAATCTGTATTTGGACTGCCATTATATGTAGGTTGAGACGTGATCAGGCCGGCTTCAAATTTAAAAGAGCTTCCACCCAGGTTTGTGACCCCTACTCCGGGAACATTTGCGTTGATAAAAGAATAATTATTAAGAATACCGCCGATCGTGATCGGGCCGCCGGACACAGCGATGGACCAAGTTCCAGTAACCGGTGCTCCGCTAGACGGAACGTCAAGATCGAACGTTGCTTCGCTTGTTATTGAGTTATTGAACACTGTGTTACCGTCCACTTGGATGGTAACCACTGCCGGATTTGACAGTGCTTGTGCTAGTTGTACTTTGAATTGTTTGGTAGGCATGACCTGATCTCCTTGCTAGTTATTTATGTCTTTCCAGTGCTGTTTTATCAACACATCGTCTATTTCATGTGGTTTAGGGCGGCCGTGGAAAATCATCACGCTCGTGACAGGATCCAAGATCGACCCAGCACCCGGGCGGCGGTAGATCCTGGTTTTTGGGTCCATTCCGCCCTCCTTGATCTGCCATCTCCAACTCTTGACTAGATCTGCCGGGAAAAATCTACGTTTAGACTGGTCCACAGCATCATTGAGATAGTCCTGATCCCCATGGTATTTTGCTACCACATAATCTAGGGTTTTTTCAGAAAACTCACGCCAGATGTGTCCTTGTGTTGATTGATCCCAATACATCATGCTAGAGTTCATGCCTTTCCACGTGGGCTTCCAGAGATGCCGGAAGTCGTGTACCGCCCAGAAGTATTTGGGACTCAACCCCCAGACCCAATCTATACTTCGGGTGATCACCACGTCCAGATCAAAATACAGTAACTTTCCCTGGAAATGTTCTGGGTTGAACATCTGCATCTTGTACCACCAAGATTTTTTCGGTCCGCTGATGCCGGGCCATTCTCGCAGTGTGTGCTTGACCATGTGATCGGGCACTGCCCGGGTGGCCTCTGTAAACACATGTAACCTGATGGGCCGCGAACTGTGCTTGGTCAGCATGTCATGTAACCGCTCGACATAGACCCAGTCATAGGCCGAGCCGTGTATGACACAGGCACAATCTGCGTGTTCGCTCATTTCAGTCCTGATTCTAGCCTTTTTAGCCATAGTCCGCTTTCGATTTCTTTTACAGTATATTCTGTGTGGGCGAGTTCAATCAGCCATTGTTCTCGATCTATATCGTATGGACGTTCGATATCCTGAATAGGGATCGACACCGGCCAGGCCATGCTGGATTCATCCACGATCGGACGTACACCCGCTATGGCTGCTAACACGCCGGGTCCGCTGTTATGATTGACCACGGCATGGTATTGATTGTTCCAATCATAACTGTCATAGGTACCATCTAATCGTCGAGGATATATTATCTTGATATCAGGTAGAGAACCGTGCAGAGACACTGTATCTCTGGGATGTGGTCTCACTGTGATGGGTCGATCTGTATATCGGCGTATCTCTTGTATGCGTTGCACCGTCCAAGCACGGAAATCTGTGATGTCCTGTGCCTGCAGGCTGCGGCTGTGCTGTAAAGCTATCAGTATGTCTGGGTATGTCTGTGGATGTTTTAATGCGATGCCTAATTTCGCTGGACGGTCTGGATCCAGATCTTGATCGTTGCCAAACCAGGCCCGACGATTGGTATGATTGAGACCGATACGCCATGTGCGACCTCGATTGAGATATCCCACATCGATCACTATGACCGGACGTCCTCGAGATCGATAATGCTCAAATACCCGGCGATTTTCTTTCATCCGACCATTCCAGAGCACTGACCAGATCACGGCACAATCCGCATCCAGAGAATCTTTGTGCATGGTGATCCCATGCCAGATCATGCTGGCATGTACCGCAGACAGTATGGGTGCGGCATTGAGTGCGGCTTGGGTAGGAAAATACGCGGCAGTTTTTATCACTAAATATCCCTGTCACATAGTTATTCCGATTCCATGCACCATACGATAATCACTACTTTCAACCAGTCAGGTCTCGAACGTTACGGTCAACGCATGATCGATGCGTTTGATCGGCACTGGCCCATGGCGGTCAATCTGGTCGTATATGCAGAAAATTGCCGACCGACGGTGTCCAGCGATCGTGTACGGGTCCTGGACCTATTAGAGATCAGCCCGGATCTAGTCAGTTTCAAACAACAGCATGCAAACAATCCTGTAGCCAATGGGCAGGTGGCCAAAGACACCCAAGTACCATTCAAAGATAATGCATTCAAATGGGACGCTGTGAGATTCAGCCACAAGGTGTTTTCAGTCATACACGCTTGCCAGAACATCGACAGCGATTGGATCATCTGGCTAGACGCCGATACTGTGACCTTTAGAGATGTAGCCGACGGGTTCTTGGATTCAGTCTGCGACGTCACCGCCATGGCCTGTTATCTCGGGCGTCGAGAAAAATATCACAGTGAATGTGGCTGGGTCGCGTATAATCGACGACACCCAGATCTTGAGAATTTCGTAGGACGGTGGCGAGACCTATACATGTCCGGCAGTCTTTTCGACCTGCGAGAGTATCACGACAGTTTTGTGTTTGATGTGCTAAGGAAAGAGTTCCAGACACAGCGAAATACCCGTTTCCACAATCTCAGTCCAGAACTGCCCGGTAAAGGCCCTGGTCATCCTTTTATCGCTAGCCAGTTGGGTCTATACATGGATCACATGAAAGGTGACAAACGCAAGACGCTGGGGCACAGTCTCGCAGATGACTTTGATCGCAATCAAGGGCTCAACAGTGATGTGCCTTACTGGCGGCAGGTATTTGGTCGCTAGCGGATTCGGTCACGCATGAAACGCCAGGCCTGGCCGTCCGATAACTGTGATGTAGAGAAGTGACACTGGGCCAGTCGATGATAGAACCCTTCGCGATCTGGCAAGGGTGGATTTCCCAGCAATGAAAGATCTGTGGCTGCATAGCCAAATGTCTGGCTACGCCCAGGATTAGGGTCAGTAACGAAAGTAGGAACACCCCAGAGTACACTGGCCACACCGGGACTAGAGTTGTAGGCCACAGTGCACCAACTGCGATTGAGATCCTGTCGGAGATCAGAATTTTGGCTGATTTCCAAACGAGGCCATCGACGCTGTATCTCTGGCACCACCTTGGTACTGCTAGGATGCGGTCGTATCAAGATAGGACGTTGTGTATAGGCCCGGACCAGAGGAATCGTGGTTTCTAACCACTCAATCACTGATACTCCATCCATGCTCCAACCGCCGTCTCTCTGCAGACACAGAGTCACACAGCGGCCGTCGTCTCTCCAGGCTCGTTCTTGGAATCCGTAAGACTGTTTGATTTCTCCCCAGCGACTGGGATCAACGTCCTGATCAAAATAATAACCGGTAGTGGGAAAGATACCGTCTAGACTGTAGCGTAGATACCGATTGAAATCGCCGGGTTCCAGGAATCCAAATAGATTGCTGTCAATGACCAGGGTGTGTTGTCCGGACCGGCGTTGTTTTTTAATCACACGATGTCGTTGCTCCAGATGCGGTGCCTGCTTCATACCGATCCAACCTTGTAGGACTGCGATATCAGCATCCACTACGATGTTTACATCATCAATGACATAGGCTTCGTCGCCTGCGGCTTTTACTCCTTGAGCAAAATTTTCTAATAGAGTCCTCTTAAACTCGTTCTTGCTTTTGCTGGGTATGGCCGAGAGATAGACAGCTATCTTCATGCCTGCCCATTGAGCACGGCCCAGGCATAGCCGGTACGCATCTCTTCCACTGTGAACTGATGGTAAGCCAAGCAACGGAGGAGGGCCGTGACTTGGTCTAGATCTGGCCGGAAGGGTTTTTCTATCTGGGCAAAATCGTTGTTGGCCAACGGTGCGGCCGCGTTTGGGCCCATAGCGAAAACTGGTTTACCGTAGATCAGGCTTTCCACTGCCGCGATGGAATTGAACGTGACCATGCAATGCACATCCTGGCCCAAGGCCATCTCCATGGTATCCACGGTGGCCCGCACTTCTCTAGGCTGCTTGAGTCGCACTTCGATGGGTCGGTCGGTGTATTTTTTGATCTTGGCTATGGTTTCTGCTACCCAGGTCTCTTCATCGAGATCCCAATAGCTCATGGCCTTGGCACTGGGTGGACAGATCAAGATCTTGGATCCCGGAGTCATCGGACGTGCCCGCACCCGGGTGCGTTCCAATCTATCTGCTGGTCGTGGTTCGGTCGCACCCAACCACTGCATGGCGTTCTTGGTGATCCTGTGATAATCCTTGAGTTTGCGATTGCCAAAATATCCAGTGTCGATATAGTAGTAATCACGTCCTTGTTCTTCACAGGCCTGCATGATCTTTTTCTTGGCTATGCTACGCAAGGCTATGGGATTAGTGGCCTTGGCCACGCGGTCCCATGGTGCCATACAACCAGCACTGCCTTGCACAAATGCATGGACGATGCCGTCCCATTTCGCACCTTTGGTTTTCATTTTGTTTGTCAAGTCCTCTGCTTCGCTGATACCAGTGATCTGATTTCTCCGTATATCAGTCAACCGATCTGTTATGCCCTGCTTGGAGAATGTGTCTCCGTACACACCACGAGGATCTTCCACGTAGGTCATGACATCTTTCAAAAGGTCTTTCCAGATTGGTGGCAGGTGTAGATCGTCAATGTCCACGTGATCATGGCTGACACAGGTCTCTAGCAGTGCAGATTCATATTCTTTCCACACGTCTGCATATTCGCAGTCTCGATAGTTTTCAAACCAAGGACCACCTTCGGTGTAGTGCAAGGCCCTGGGCACCCCATCCCAGGGCTGGTGATACCATCCTACCAACCAATTCCATTCCGGCTTCAACTCACCGATGTCGCTGTCGTCTAACCAGGAGAATCTGTGTAATTCTTGTCCGGTGGCATTGTTGATATGATAAGGAGTGAGCCACTCATTCTTGGGATGGGCACAATTGAACAGCACCATGCTGGACCAATTCTTGCGTGGATAGTATTCTTGCTTCTTGCCGTCCATCTTGATGGTGTTCTGTGGGCGATAATCGTGCTTGACCAGCATCACGGCATAGCGATCGTCGGCCTGGCGTATCAGATCCTGTATGTCTCCCAACCACAGGAAATCACAATCGCAGAATACGGCCCATCCTTTGTAGTCATTGAGTCGTGGCACCAAGAATCGGGTAAAAGTGAATTCGGTGCTGGCTTGCACATCTCTGGGCCTGGTGTATAGCAGACTAGACCGCAGTTCGTCTTGCTTGAGCATGTATGTGTTCACGGGCTCCGAGGCGTTTCGATGTATGCTGTATTCGCAGACATCAGCTGCTATGGACTCTCGGCTGTCCCATCCTATGTACACATTGGTCATGTCATGCGTCTTTCTATGTCTGATTCCTCGCAATTTTCACCGTACTGTATCTCTACGATCTTGAGCGGGTTAGGGTCCTCATTGACCAACTGGTGCCATTCGTGGGTGGCGACATGTAGATACTCGTGTCGCTTGTATCGATCACGCAGTTCCATGTCGGTAGAGGTCGTGCTCAGGGTGTATACCGTGGCTTCTCCTGAGGTCACCAACCAGAATTCTGCTCGTTGTTCGTGTCTCTGCATGCTGAGTGCGGCACCAGGATCCACGGTAAGTTCTTTGACTTTGACGCCAGGTGCTTCGTGTAATACACGGTAATATCCCCAGGGTCTGCGAGTCTGTGGTGCTTTCCATTCTTCCAAGATCCACGATGAGGAATTGGCCTTGTCAAAACCACCTACTCCAAACACGAATTTCGTGTTGTCATCGGTCACGTCCATCTCGGGTATGTTTTCGTCGGTACGGTCACCACCATTGGCGAATATGATCTGATCTTGTGGATAGCTCTGGCGCACCATCTGGATGGCCCGACGGGCCGTGCCATCTGTGTCATCGAAATCTATGACAAAATCCACGCCCTGTATGTTGCGTATGATGTTGGCCCGTTCCGACAAAGGCATAAAACTACGGCCTTTTTTGCGGGTCAACCAGGCATCGCTGTTGACACCTACCACTAGGATGTCTCCTAATTTCTGGGCCGCTTGGATGTAGGCCAGATGTCCAGAATGCACAGGATCAAAACCACCAGTTATCAATACTATTTTTTTCATGCTGATATTTACGTCATCCTCTATCCATAGAAACGGAAACCACGCTGTGCGTAGAAATATTCCATGCAAAACAAACGTTCTACCTGATAAGCATGGGGTTCGTTGATCTCTCGCGGATCATAGAAGGTAGGAGTCTGCTTCCAATCAAACCCGTACACATCCACTGATGCTGTTTCACAGTGATCTAGATAATCCAGTAGCATGATACCGGTAGACGGCTTTTGTCCTTTGTGCAGCCCCAGACGCTCGTGCAGGATCTGTTTGTATTCGTCTGGGTAGACCAGTGTTCCTGATACTGGGGCATGTTTATTGGCCACCTGCATCATGTGAGAGATGTTGAATCCGCCCATGGATTCCTGATACACACGGGTCTTTTTCATGAAAGCATATTTGATGAATATCAGAACGTCGGTCCTAGCACCGTGGCTTTCGGGCCTGTTCACCATGGCACCCAAGTTGATCCTGCATACCACGTCGTGAGAATCTATATCTGGTCCGTATCTGAGATCGAACAGAGACGCGGCGTTGCCTACCACGGCCACGTTTCGATCTTGGAACCATGACTTCATCTGCGTGTCAGTATCACATCATATTTGCTGCCAAACAGCAGAGGATTTTTCTCTCTACGATCAAATTCTTCTATGCGTTCCCAGGCCATGCTCACGGGCATCACCGACAAGATACGATCTCGCCACCATGCGGGTTCTTCCACGATGAGATGTGCGTTCCGGCCATCGGGC
>Ga0194133_10009129_pt1 | contig 11427 bp, 10 predicted proteins | sample TA2KigOf40mmetaG_FD_155448 | JGI IMG/M metagenome (GOLD analysis project Ga0194133, IMG submission 155448) | Freshwater microbial communities from Lake Tanganyika, Tanzania - TA2015055 Kigoma Offshore 40m | ecosystem: Environmental > Aquatic > Freshwater > Lake | place: Tanzania: Lake...
TATCTCGTCAGCCAGTGACGACGAAATCACGACTCGCCGAAATGGGGTGAACGCGGTTGGAATTAACTTCCAATGACCGACGATATTCGGGATTGTGATCACAAGCCAAAAGAAAGCAAGATTGATGACCGATCCGATGATGTGAGCAAGCGCGAGTACCCAACCAAACGTCAACGCCCAAAGTACGTTTGCAACGACTCCGACGGTCTTCACAGTTCCGCCGGGGTTTTCACCTCCCTTACCCACGACCTTCCTGTAATCCTCAAGCCTGTTTTTCGGAATCGCTTTCCGACCGAATGGCCAGAATCCGTAGCCGATCAACGGGTACAAAAACGGAAGTAACGGGAAGAATACGAGTGCGCCAAGCAGGTATAGCAACCCGATCAGCCATCCGCCCGTCAATAGCCAGACGATATTGGCAAGAGTTTTCATTTTCCCCTCCCGCCGGGACTATAGCGCCAGCGACAACGGAGTTGCCTGCCTAGTCCTTATCCGAATACTTTGACCCTTGATCGTTCTTATCGGAAGACGTGACATCCCGGTCAGCCCCTTTCCCGACGACGTACCAAATAAGGCCAACGACAACGGCGATGACCAGCAGGACCACGATTGCTCGGCGCATGAAAGACATTGTTTTCTCCGATTACCCGTTCAGACATTACAGGGGGTCTAACCGACGGGAATATACAGCCGGTTGCAAAAAAATTGCTTCCGTCCGGACACCTGTTCGACCACCGTAGAGACCGAGCCACTCGATTGCGCATCACGCGCAGCAGCCTCGATTTTGGTGCCGCCGAAGTCGACGCCTATCAGCGGCAGGTCTTTGCGAGCGAGCTCGAGTGACATGCCGACAGCATAACCGCGAAGACTCAGGTTCGATCGAGGTTCATCACCTTATCCCAGGCGACGCATCTCGAGCGCGTTGCTCGATCCGTCGGGCGGCTCAGACAAGGGCTGTGACTTCAGAAGCTCTTCGAGAGCGTGGCATAAACATATCTGCCCGTCGCATTCGCAAGGCTGCCGAAGTAGCCGAAGTTGGTCGATGTAATCGGCGGATCTTTATCTTCGATATTGCGAACGCCGAGACGGAGTGAGGTACGGTCGAGCAGATCGTCACGACGACGGAAGTCGTACTGACCGTAAAGGCTCACAGTGGTCCAGCTCTCGACCTCAAACAATTGACCATTGATCGCAGCGGGACCGGTATCGAATACCGAGCCCACATAATTGGCGAACAAACCTGCCCGCCATTGTTTTTCGCGCCAAGTCAGCGAAGCCGAACCGCGCCATTCAGGATTGCCGTTGACGCCAATTTGATTGCCTGCAGCGGTAATCACGATGCCCGAGCCAAGCCGGCCTGCATTGTTGGCCGCGATCACCTTGCTCGCCATCTCGGTGGGCTGCTGCTCAAACTTGGTCAGCTTGGCAGCGTTGACGGTGAAGGTGAATGAACCAAGCTTGGTACGTCGCAGCTCATAACGCAGGCTGGCGTCAAAACCCTCGAGTTGCCGCGGCGTGATGTTGAAATAGTTGTCGTTGATCTGCCGCAGCTGCCCGACACGATTGGTGCCCACGGGCGGGTCACGAACCAGATTCGGGTTGCTCTGCCCATCGAGACGCAGCAGGTAGTCGTATAGCAACTGCACCTGTCCGCCCTCGATGCCAATGACCTCGGTTTGCTTGATCGACCAATAGTCGACCGACAGCGACAACTTGCCCGCCCCGTCCGGCAGGAACGTGGGTTGCAGGATGATGCCTGCCGAAAGGTTATCGGCCTCTTCGGGGCCAAGACCCTGGTTACCGGATCGAACCTCGATCGTGCTGGCACCCGCACAAGTCACGGCATTGATTCGGCAGAACGCGAAGTCGGTGCGCGTGTTGCTGACCTGTGTACCCGAGCTATAGAACTGCGGCAGATTGGGCGCACGGAAAGCTTGCGAGGCGGAACCGCGCAGTGCAAGCCAATCGGCGATCGTCCAGTTGAGCGCAATCTTTGGTTTGGTGACCGTGCCAAAATCGGAATAACGCTCGGTGCGACCCGCAAGCTGCATCTCCACCGATTTCACGAGCGGAATCTCCATATCGGGCGACACCACAGGCACGGCGAGCTCGAGATAACCCGAGATGATGGAGCGATGCGCACGCACGTCTGGCGACGGGCTCGCGCCCATGACATCTGTGCCGTACGTGATGTTGCTCACAATATCGGTGTATTTGATCGTACCGTCGAGTCGCGGATCGCGATTGTCAACATAGCTTTCACGACGCACTTCGACACCCGCAGCGATGCCGACATCACCACCCGGCAGGGCCATCACATCGGGTCGTGAGGCTTTCAGGTCCCACATGGAAAGCGACGTTTCGCTGATACGATTCACGCCGACGAGGAAACTTTTGATCGTGGCCGCATCGCTCGGGGTGGTATCCGAACCCGAGTACACCAACTGGTTGCCGCCGTTGAACGGGTTGTAGGCATCGGGCGTCGACTTGGCGAGCGCCTGCTGGAAGCGCGTATTGCTGACGGCGTTGGTCGTGAAATCGTCGGTCTTCGCCCATGAATAAACGAGGGCAGATTCCCAGTCGTAACCCCACTTCTGGCCACGCAAGCCTGCCAGCAGACGATAGCTGTCGTCGGTCACTTCGTAGACGCGCGGACCGGTGTCTACCGGTCGATAAGTCGTGATGCGAAGAGGCAGACCGGCCGCCGGCACGTTCACGAGATTCGGCAAGCGATTCGGGTTGGCCACGCCGTTGATGGTGGTGGCGCCGAACGGATTGTAAAAGTTCGAGGCCGGGATGGAGATCACCGCGCTTGCGAGCGGCGCCGACTGCTCACGAAGTCCGGAGAAGAAAGCGCGGTAGTAGCCGGCTTCGCCAAAGAATTCGAGATCGCCGAAATTCCGACTGATCGTGGTGAAGGCGTTGTAGCGATCGACAGCGCCTTTCAGGGTGCGATCAGCATTCTCGTTGTAACGCAGCTCACGATCGACAGCACCGGTAATCGTGCCGGCACGCAGGCAAAGATTGCTGCTGTAAGTGGTGCTGCTGCAACCTGCCGCCGTGTTGGAGATCGGTTCGACGCGAAAAACCCCCGAAGTGGTGAGCGCGGTCGTCCCCTGACGAACAGCCACCGTGCTTGGAACGACCGTGAAAGAACCCCACGGCGACGAGGTGGTGCGGTTGTCGAACGCGGTATCGCCTACCCACGGCGTGTCAGCAACTTTCCACCGATGATCTTCGCTAGCGGCGTAGTCACGATCAGTCGCCAGCAGACGATTGCGCGTGTAGTACCCTGCATAGACCGCAAGACGTGTGCCGTTTTCGAAACGAGTGCCGGCCTTGAGGTTTACCGTGGTTTCGCGATGGGGTGTGCCCTCTGAGCCGCCGTACTGCGCCTCCATGCGCAGACCTTCGAAGTCTGACTCCAGCACGGTATTGACGACGCCGGCGACAGCGTCGGTACCGTAAATGGCCGCAGCGCCATCGCGCAGCACCTCGACGCGCCTCACGCCAGCAACCGGGAACGCGTTGGTGTTCGCCGTCTGCACCGGCACGAAATTTTCGGTCTGCGTGCCCGGGGCAGGCACCACTCGACGACCATTCAGCAACATCAAAGTATTGCCGGTACCCAAGCTGCGCAGATTGATTGACGAGGTATCGCCGCGCGCATCGTTCAGGTTGCCCGTCGTGCGCGCCTCCTGGAAGTTCACATCACCCGCCTGCGGGATCGAGCGGTAGAGATCGTCACCCGACACCGCAGCGGTCGCGATGATGTCTTCTTTGTCGACGACGGTGACCGGCAGCACCTCGGTAATCTTGGCACCACGAATCTGCGAGCCGACGATCACGACTTCGACGAGCTCTTCTTCGGTGCCTGCTTGCGGCGCGGCGCTCTGCTGCGCAGCGGCAGCGGTGGCGAAAATCAGACCCGTCGAAAACACGAGGCTGCGGATCATCTGGGCGCGGGGATTCAGGGCGCGAGAATTCGCTAAGAACTGCGAGGGCATGGTCGACAAGCTCCTTGTCTGAACGACAGGGTCAAGAGGTGGAAAACAAATATCCCGTATCACGTTAATATTGTCCATCCCACAAGGATCTGCGGAGAGGGAAATGACATTCAGCTTTGCCATCGTCCGGGCCCAGGTCCGTGCGCGAATTTGGGTTGCGCTGGCGCTATCGCTGACCCTGTTGGCAGGAGGCCCGCTGGCTGAAGCCCAGCAGCAGTCGCTGCTCGAATACCCGAGTATTCATTCGCCGCGGGTTGGGCTGCAGGGCATGGTGGTCAGCCAGAATGAAATGGCGAGCCAAATCGGCGCCAAGGTACTCGCAGAGGGTGGCAATGCCATCGATGCGGCCGTAGCCGTGGGCTTCGCCCTCGCCGTCACCCTGCCCCGCGCCGGCAATATCGGCGGCGATGGCTTCATGACCGCCTACCTCGCCAACGAAAAGAAGGTCACGGTCATCGATTTTCGCAGTGTGGCCCCGCTCGCCGCCAAGCTCGACATGTTCGTCGATGCTCGCGGCAAAGAACGGCCCGAAGCCTCGGTTGGCTATCGCGCAGCCGCCGTGCCCGGAACCGTGGCTGGACTCTGGATGGCACACCAAAAATATGGTCGTAATCCCTGGAACAAATTGGTCGAACCGGCAACGGCACTCGCTCGCGACGGGTTGGTGCTGAGCGCAGATGAAGCGTTCGTCTTCGGCTGGGGGCGTAAGCGCCTCGAGGCAAGTGCCACGGCCAAGTCGGCGTTCTTCAAGGCAGACGGTAGCGCCTACAAGGCGGGCGAGCGATTGCAGCAAGCCCAACTCGCCTGGACATTGGAGCAAGTCGCCAGCGGTGGCGCAGAGGCTTTTTATCGCGGCGAAGTCGCCACGCGTATCGAGACGGATATGCGAAGTAATGGCGGCCTCATCACGCGAGAAGACCTGGCTGCATATCGCGCCATCGAACGCGCCCCTTTGGTGGGCACCTATCGCGGAACGACGGTCTATACGCCTCCGCCCGCCAGTGGCGGCGGGGCCTTGCTGCTGATGCTCAATATTCTCGAAAACTTTGAGCTCAGCCGCATGTCGGCAGGCTCCGCGGAGTCACTGCATCTGCTCGCCGAAACCATGCGACTCGGTCATCGCGATCGCGTAAGACATTTTGGCGATACGGCATATGCCAAAGTGCCATTGACGGGGATCACCTCCAAAGCCTACGCCGCCAAGCGCGCAAAGCTCATCAACCTGCGCAAGGCCAATGATGATGACGATATTCGTGCCGGCGACCCTTTTGCCTACGAGAGTCCGAGCACGACGCACTACTCGGTAGCTGACCGCTACGGCAATGTTGTCTCGGTGACCTACACGCTAGGATCCGATTTTGGTTCGGGGGCGATGATCGACGGCACCGGCATCCTGCTCAATAATCAGATGAACAATTTCAGTCACGAGCGGGAATTTCGTGCCGCAGAAAGCAACGACCCCGAGCCACCGAACGCGATGCGTCCCGGCAAACGCATGATGTCGACCATGATGCCGACACTGGTCTTTCGTGATGGCAAACCCTGGCTCGCGCTCGGGACACCGGGCGGCGGCCGCATCATCAATACGGTGCTGCAAGTGTTCGTGAATGTGGTCGACTTTCGCCTCAATATCGATGAGGCGACGCATCAGGCACGGATCTCACAAGGCGATGGCCCGCTGGAAGTAGAGCCGAATTTCAATCCTGATACGCTGGAGCTGCTGCGCAAGAAAGGTCATCGGATCAAGCAGAGCGATACCATGGGCAGTGCACAGTCGATCGCTCTCGAGAATGGTTATTTTTTTGGGGCACCCGACCCGCGCCGACCGGGTGCAGCGGCAATCGCGCCCTGACGGGAAGCAGATTCGAGCAGTCGCTCGACTTCGGCACGCCGTGGTGCCGAGGGCTGGGCACCCGCCCGCGTCACTGATACCGCAGCAGCGGCGTTCGCAAAGACCACGGCGCTTTGCAGCAGCTTGCCCTCGGCAAGCGCTGTCGCGAGTGCTGCATTGAACACATCACCCGCGGCTGTCGTGTCAGTCGTTTTTACTTTGAACCCCGGTACGAGTCTCGTGCCATCGGGAGCAGCGACAAATGCACCACGTGCGCCCAAGGTGATGATGACCGTCGAGATGCCGCTTGCAAGCAATGCTTCCGCAGCCCTCGCCGCACTCGCATTGTCAGTAACGCGGACACCTGTCAGCCACTCGGCCTCGGTTTCGTTGGGGGTGATGATGGATACTTTGCGCAGCAGCGACTCGGGCAGCAGCTGAGCCGGTGCAGGGTTGAGAATCACCGGCATGCCTGATTGCCGTGCAAGCTCCACGGCTGTCGTGACCGTGTCGATCGGGGTCTCGAGTTGTACCAGCAAAGGACCGCAACCCGAAAATGCTCGACGCGCACGCTTGATATGCGCGGGCCTCAGTAAAGCGTTGGCGCCAGGTGCCACCGTCTGGCCCTGGCCGATCAGCACATCCGCTTCGCGCAGCTTGTGAATGATCTCTTCCGTCGTATATCTCTGCTTCGCCATCTTCCAGGTCTCCTCTGTCCCAGTTTACGGAACATCAACCTGGACCAAAAATCGCCGGTCACGTCACGCCCCTTCCTCTTCGAAGACATCGAGAGGTTACGTACAGAGATGATGGGTGAGAGACTCAGCGAAAGAGTCATCGCGACACTGGGCCAAGCGTGATAGGCCCAGTGTGGCTCGAGATCTTGCGAAAGTGCGAGAAAAATCAAAAGACCAGATATCTTTATTACCTGATCACTCTCATCCATCCCTGGCCTATTGAAATACTGACATCTGCCGCGAGATGGCTCGCGAGTGAGCGAATAGCGAACGACAGCGAGCCACGAAGCGGCTAGCGAGTGCGTGTCACTCGCTCTTTGATATCGGGTGATGGGTGATGTCTTTCCCAAACCAAAGACAGTTCTTCTAGTCGTTTAAATGACATCGGCGATGGATCGATGTATCTCAACGATTTCCCTGAGATAACCCGCAATACCAAAGAGCGTTTCCATCACAGGGGCTAAATACATATATGAAATGCAGTGAAATACTACCGCCCTTTAAGTGCTACCAAGTCAGTGTTCGCCTAAAAAGTGGGATGTCAGGCAGAACACTGATCTTTGCCGAGAATCCCGCCTTCGCACGAGACCTTGCGATCTCGCTGTATGGCAACAAGAACCTGATCTCAGTCGTCGTGTCGGAAGAGACCAACGAGAGTCAGACTACAAATAAGCCAGTCGATCCTGACCAGCAACGGATCAAGGCGTTGAGCAATCAGAAACAGCAAATCAGTCAGCAGCTCAAGAATGTCCGAGCCCAATCCAAACTCAAGAAAGCACAGAAGGCCATGCAATCTGTGCGTACTAAGAAACCCATCAAGTCAATGTGAGTCGATCGATCGTGAAAGTGGGATCGATCACGATCCGTGCATGCCAGTGACTACGCTCTTTCAAGGTATTAGATTCCTTGAATGGGCGCCAGCACTCTCCCGTGCTTAAGATCTCGCAGGGAATTTGTAGCTTGTCCAGTCGATCGCGAATGAGATGCCTGAACCACTCAGCGCCATTGGGTTTTCTGAAGTAGATCTCGCGCCTCAATATCACCGAGCCATCACTCTCGATCGAGATCTCATCGATATCCCCTACTCGCTCGTAAAGTAACTCGACGGTACGACCCAGTTCGATCAGCTCTTCTTTGCTGTGATAGCACAGCTTCTTATTCGTACGTGCCAACGTTGCGTCCTCTCATCATGAGGAAAGACGCTCTGTAAGCTATAGCCGAGAACTGGGTAGGACAACCGAGAAGCGAAATCGATCAGAAGGCCCATGGCCTTCAAGTGTTTACGTCAACACGCTTGCGAAACAATATGATCAGTGCGAGTACATAGTCGATGTACGCGAGACGCACAGTTCCGCGCTGACCGTTTCGTGCAAGGCAGATACCTCGCGGATGCGCTCATACATCTCACGTGCGTCAGCGATACGCTGACGCGATACCGGATCAAGGTCGCAATGTTTTTGCAACTCTTCGATTGCCTGTTGAAGCTCAGCGAGCACGACAGTTTGTGCAACGCCCTGCTCATGGAGCGCACATAACTCATCGAGCGCCGCCAAGATCAACGGCTCGAGCCCTTCGAGCAATTGGTCGACGTGACGCATGAGGAAACCCCCCTCAATGCGCAGGCTGCGCCGAGACTGGAAGAGTGGCAAGTGTTTTTGAACACGTCGTCACGGCGTGTCAGGAGGTGCTGACACAATGGTTTACGATCAGCACTTTATTGTCGCCGCGCCGTCAATAATCTTCCTTTGTCGCCAGGCGCTCTGTCAGAGGTCATAGCCCATGAAACCCGAGCCATTGTCTGACCGCGAACTCGATCAGCTTAACGATTTCCTGATGGAGAAATCAGGTCTTGAGAACGCCATGGATATCGCGATGCTCGATGGGTATCTGACCGCGATTGTCTCTGGACCGCGGACGATTCTGCCGAGTGAGTGGTTACCCCGTGTCTGGGATGTCGTAGACGGTAGGGATACCCCCAAGTTTAAGAACAAAGCGCAAGCACAAAGGGTGTACGAGAGCTTGATGCGGCATATGAACGACATTGCTCGTACGCTCTATCATGCGCCTGAGCAGTACGAACCGTTACTGATGGAAAATCTCAATCAGGGCGACCCCATCCCGATCCTTGACGAATGGTGTTTTGGATTTATGACGGGAGTAGCACTTGACCAATCGAATTGGCAGCCTTTGCTTGCGAAAGACCCCAAACTCTTTGAGGTGCTCACGCTCTACGGCACCGAGGATGGATTCGAAACGTTACTGGCTAAGCAGTACTCCCTCGAGCAGCACAAAATGTTCGCGGCGGGACTAGCCGACACAGTGCGTGTGATCCATGCCTTTTGGCTCCGTCAACGACAACCTAGCCCGTCGCACTAATCGATCGTGATATCCGCTTAAGCGACTTTGGTGGCTTTCGTTGATTTGTACTTGTCGCTGACCGTCGAATTCGCATCGAGGACTTTCTTGGTCTGACGCCCGCCCAGCTGGGTGATCGCGGTGACCACATCGAGATGGCTGTAGTGCTTCTCGATCATGAGAACGCTGGTGCCCATTTGACGGGCCAAGGTATGGATCGGCACTCGATCGTAGAGCAATGCATACGTCGCATAGGCGTGACGGAGACTGTAAAGAACCCTGTTCTGCCCCGTCTTCGGATCGATCAGAAGATTGTGTTCACGCAGGTACGAGGTGAACATATTCTCAAGGCTCGTGGGCTTGGCCAGTTTGTAACGGCCATCCTCCTGCTTGATCCGTCGCTGGAACACGTAGTCCTCATTGTTCGGTGCCAACAACTCCGTGAACGGTTGTTCATGAGTGCCTTTGATACCGTAGTTCCGCTCAGCAATACGAGCGAAGGCGCTCACGGCGCGATCCATAGCTACGATGGTTCTTGGACCCGTCTTGCCCGTCACACGCATTTGCATGGTGCGGACAGGCTCGGACTTATTGGTGTTAGCTGACTTATCGAGAGAGCTCGCCTCGTTCGCCGAGTAGTTGTATTTCACCTGTCGCCAGCGTACGCCCAGAGGCTCGTCGCCAGGGCGCACTCCCGTATCCAAGATGAAATGTACGTAGTCTTTGAGCAGCAGACGCCGCTCTCGGCTCTCGTCACTGCGTGCACGATCAATCCAAGCATCGAAGTTACCGAGCACGGCGCCGATCTCCTCGATGTCGAAACTCGGTCGCACGGCACCAGGCTTGCCCTTGGCAATCAATGTCGGGCGCTCGTCTTGGGTCAGAAATCCATGAATGACGGCTTCATCGAAGATCCGATTCAGTGCCGCGTTGTGCTTGAGCATGGTGCTCTTGGTCGGCGCCTTGCCCATGATCTCGATGCGTTTCTTGTCGAGTTGATCGATCACGGTGGGCGTGATGCTCGTGATCTCTCGCCTGCCGATCGTGGGCAATATGAAGTCGTTGATGATGCGGATATAGGTCTCGTAGGAGACCTTGCCTTGCCCTATGGCGAGCTCGTCTTCCATGCGCTTGATGGCCAGTGCCGCCACATGCTTCACACGTCGAGTGACGACAGGCAGTCCTTGGCTGTGACGGACCTCAGCCGTGATGTACATCTTGTGAGCTTTTGCGATCGCTTTCGGGAGTTCATGTTCACCCGTCGAAGCGCGCTGCCAACGTCGATTGACCCGATAGCGACACTGCCACACAGCACTGCGCTCACGCTGATACACAATCAGCGTGCGCGCCATCACGACATGAGTTGTGTCGGCAACCAAAGTCATGCTCGACTTTGTACAGCCGTACAAGTGGAAGGAAAATCCAGCCCTAACTCTGCAGTTAGACCTGAAAAATCCTTAGTCGGTTCAAGTGAGGTAATGGGCCTGCTTGGATTCGAACCAAGGACCAAGGGATTCGGCTTTGTGTGACTTTCGTCACTCGCTGGACTTTGCCTTCACCGTGGCTCGCGCTGTAGGTGGGTGCCGTCAAGTCTCTACACCTTCCCTCTCGGGCTTGGCTCGGCGTTGCCATCGTCGTTCAGCACGACATTAGGGTTCGCCGACTTTGACACCATCCCACGTGGGGTTTCCCATCACGTGGCACAACTTTCGCCATGAGTCCCCTGCACTAACCGCTGTGCTACAGGCCCACACTTGAAACCGATACCGACCCTCCCAAACTACACATCTATAGTGCTACTCGCTGACCCTGCAAACACCCCGAAAAACGGGGTTCTGAGGTGTGTAAGCGGTGTGTAAGCACTTTGCAGGTCTATTTTCGCTCTAACTCCATGAGGCCGCAGCCTTTTTTTCTCTGGCCAGTTTGGTCAAACGGATTATGAGAAGACTGGACTCAGCGATCCCTGTTGGCCTTCAATGACTTACGCGTGTCACTAAGCAGTGTGTAAGGAAGTGTGTAAGTAAATATCGTGATTTTGACAGGTCTTTTCTCGACCAAAAACACTTCCGCACGCAGAGCTTAGTCAACGATCAAAGAAAGATGCGCCAGAGTCAGAATTCGGTTTTGACGCAGCTCTCTGATGTTTTCGCATTGGGCATTTGTCGTTTAAACGACAAATGCGGCGAAAACGCCCTTGCTAGACTCGACGCTTATTCCACCTTGATCTGACAGACCGCCTTCATCGCCCGAGAGACGGCCTGCTCTCTCGAGACGCTCGCAGGCAGCGCGGGGAGTGATAGTTGCGACGGAAGCAGTAGCGTTGCAACGCGGGCGTAACGGGCAAAGTTGGCGAGCTGCATGAGATTGCCAGGGACTGTCTAGATTTTTGTGTGATCGGGCCATACTTGCCAGAGGAGGCAGTGTATGGCGATCAAGAAAGAGCTTGTGGATGAGTTGTTGAAGGATGTGGACCCGAAGGAGGTGTTTGCCTCCGAAG
>Ga0194133_10009131_pt1 | contig 11422 bp, 5 predicted proteins | sample TA2KigOf40mmetaG_FD_155448 | JGI IMG/M metagenome (GOLD analysis project Ga0194133, IMG submission 155448) | Freshwater microbial communities from Lake Tanganyika, Tanzania - TA2015055 Kigoma Offshore 40m | ecosystem: Environmental > Aquatic > Freshwater > Lake | place: Tanzania: Lake Tanganyika...
GAAACTTTACAAAGGGGTCCGCTACTGTGAATTATCTTTCAGTCATCTTAAACTGTTTTCAAAATAAATACTGGAAAAGTTCAAGAATTTATGGGACGGTTTTGGCCCTTACCTTTAACCATCTTATTAGCGCTATTAGGTTGAATGCCTTTATTTTTTTTTATCAATTTTAAAGTTCAGTATTCAGCATGTGAGAGTGGTTTTAAAAAACCCAAAACAAACTCTGAATGAAAATGCAGTTAAAGTTGAAGTAATAGAAAACCTTGGACAGTTTTTTCTCTAAACGAGACTGATTTATGATGAGACCCATAAAAGGTTTTCTATTTTCAACTTTCAAATGTAAAGAAGCTATTTTATCAAAGGTATCCGGATTTCCACCACCAAAACTGCAGTGTGAGAAAATTTTGCCAAGATTTTAATTGGATTGATGATAGATAGAGCCATGGAGAAGTCATCCAGGAGAAATGAAAAATAACTTTTTCGAAAAACCATTTGTTGAATTTCAATTTCTTTTCCCAAAATATTTATTTGTGGTGTCCTTCTATATGTTTACCTAAGTATCTTGGAGACACTCCATCCATCTGATGACCTTATCAGGCATGAATGCTTTGATGAGTTACGCAAAAAGTTCCTTGAAAGTAAGCTCGACCTTGTCATGACCTGAATAGCTTCTCTCATGGATAAATTCAGCAGAAAAAGACACTTGAAGCAGTTGCCTCTCATATCAACAATCTAAATCCATTTAAAATAATTCAAATAAGAGAAACAGATTTCCATCTATCCTAAAGTTCAATTTACCTCGAGGAAATTTTCTGATAGCCAAGTTTTTTTTTTGAAGTCATTATGTTTGGGTTTGTACGTGAGTAAGTGACGGTTTCAAAACTGTGGAATTTCTTAATGAAAATATTTGCCTCTCCAGAATCTGTTGTAAATTTCAAACCAAACATTTCGATTCTTGTCACATAATAAAATTTTATACTTCACCCTCTATTCTCTCAACACAAAAAAATGAGTAAAGATATATATCAGAGATAAATGAAATTTCAGTTAGTTTCGAGCAGCTTCCTTAAGAACCAAGGATGCATTACACGTCAAAAGAGCGAAAAAATTTCCACTTTGAAGGTTTACACGCAAATATTTTTTGTGCAGAAATCAATTTCAAAACTTCATGTCTCACGCCACGTGTAAATATGTGACGTCTGATTTTTTAATCCTTTAAGAACTTTTTTCTGAGTTTGGACAATAAAATTCATTCTGATCCAAATACCGATTGGGATTACTTGATTGCTGATACAAGCATAAAGTTACATATGAAAAGATCTTTCTAAGAATGTAATTGAACAGTGAGGAAAAGGTCTATGAGTTAGATCAATTGTTTATTGAAAGTAGGCAAATAGCAATCTTGTTGTAAATTTAATCGAGACTTGGTTTTTTTTCGTTTTAAACCGATATATATATACTACCAATCGGAAAAGAGTAATCTTCGAAATTCCGGTTCCAAATCGACCGACATTTCTTCTTGTGATTGGCATTTGTTCAATTGATACTTTGGAATTGCATTCCGGTATGTTCGTTAAATAGAAACAAGGCCAAATCTTATACTGATAAAAGTCAGACAGACAGACGGTGCAAATGTTTTATTAAAGACAATCTTGAAATGTTATGCTCAGTCTCACTCGTTGCTTTTGAGCAATGTGGAATGTATTTCACAGCAGGAGAGGAAGCTAGAATAAAAAAAACCCACAATTTTTATCGTCATGACATAAGGTTGAATTTGAATTTGAATCTTCACAAATTTTCCATACTAACCAAGGTCGAAAATTAGCTTCTTTTTTTTCAATAATTTATTTAGAAAAAATCGGCCTAAAGCAAACAATCATCCATCAAATACCCCCCTTATTGTGTGGGAAAATTGAGCAGAATCTATTTTCATTGAGGATTCCATTATCAGCTATTTCCTGTTGTTGAGCCTGGGAGTCTGACTATAGTTATTTTTGCAAAATATTTTACGCTTGCTTTTATTTTTTCAATTCGGTCCGAATCGCCTTTTCCTCCCAGAAAAATAGAAAACTTGGCAAGTTGATGATTGGTATATTTCTTTATCGTTTTCTATATCAATCTATCCAGTGATTAGCATCCCATTTTCTTTTCCCAAAAAATTTAGAACTTTTTTTTTTCAAGGATGAACACATTTAGTGGTCATTTGAATCAGTTGGCCAAGAGAGGAGTGGAATTTTAAAGACCTATAGGAAGGAGGAGACTTAAGTGTTTTTTTTCATCATCACAGTTGCATGAAGGTGATTAGAAATGAGACGAAAAAAAATACCTAGTCTGTGAAGAGCCCAACCAAAAAAGAGCCAGCTAGCTAGCCCAACACTGCCTCTTTTCTTTTCTGTAATTTCTCTCATCTATCAATCTGGTCTTTGCATGTCAGCTTGGACTGACTCAAGGTGCATGTCAAGCCATAGGACTAGCTAGGTCAGGTCTTTCTTTGTGACGAGCGTCACTTGACTTTTAAAACCTTGGTCAGAGTTGAACAATTCAGACTATAAAAATGATGATGATGAAAAAGAACTTAGCACGAATAAAAACCTTTTTTTTTCCTGGAAATAATCCTCGAAAACAAAACAACTTGGAAGACTTTGAGCCAAGTTAAGATTAGATCTTCTCTATTCTTCCTTCCTTCACTTTGATAAGATATCTTAGCGAACCATCTGGACTTTCACTCCTAGAGTCTTTTTCTTTCTTTGGCATGACATTCCAGTACGACTTGCTTGAATAAAAGCAAAGTGTTTTTGCAACTGTCTATCTCAAAAAAGATATTATTTTGGTCTGGCTCTTTACGAAGAGTTGAAACTGCTTTAAAGTCCTTTTCGAGCAAGATGGTGGATTTCTCAATTCATTCCCCAAACCTTTGGCACCACAAACTTTTTTGTATCTTAACCGTGTTTGTTGCCTAAGGGTTTTCATTATTTTTTTTCTCTCTCCCTCTCTCTCTCTCTCTGCAACCCCGGTCACCCCCGATGAAAATTTTGCCACAAGGATCACTCTGGCTCACAATGACGAATCGAAAAGTAATTACAACCACGGTCATTACAAACAAGAAAATGATTCTTTCAAAAGTAATGGCCAGATTATAATTTTCCTTGATTATAACGATCGATTTTTTTTTATTTCGAAATGTTTTTTTTTCTTTGATTTGTAAAATGAAATTTCTTCTTGTCGAAAGAGGCGTCCTTTTTTTTGCTCACCTGTTGATGTTGTGTTTCGAAAAAAAACAATTGAACCTTGGAGGATTTTGATTTGAAAAATGATGTTTCTTTTTCAACTTTTTGATCTTTCAGTGGTAAAAGGTAGATTGACAGTTTGAAAGAATGAAATAGAAAAGAAGGGAAAGGGTTAGAGACAAAACAAAAAAGATGAGATAGGGAGGAGTTCTCAGAGGGAGGGGGGAAGCATTTCATTGTAGGTTGAGATGATATAAAAAATAAAAAAAAGTGTCTTTGTAATTCTTTTTTAATTTTGTTTTCCGTGTCATTTCGATTACACTTATTTGGAGAGAAATAACTTTTTTTGTTTGTCAAAATCAAGGCTCAAAAATATATCATTGACAACCAACTGTATAAACTTTGACAGTCAAATTGTTCACTTCTGACCAGGGTGCCTTTTGGTCAAGAAAAGAAATGCCCCGCTGGAAACAAAATTCACCTCGACCCCATAGCCCAGACAAACGGCTGAAAAGCTTCAATTAAAATTTCAAATGTGTCACAAACCTGTCGAGGACAAATCAAAATTTTGGGTCTCAACCACAGAGTCTGCTGATTAAGTGGTACCCTAGCAAAATAAAAGTTTTTGTTTAACAAAATGAAAAGTTCTTTGAAAATAATAATAATTTACAATCCTTTTTTCCCAATTTCCATGGTTATAACTTTGAAAAAATAAATGAAAGGTTCGAAACGAGTTTTGATTATCAGTGGTGATTTGAACGCGCGATGGTTTTCGAAGCGAATATTTTTGAAACTCTAGATTCCACCTGTTCGATCCCCTTATTTGACCGTAAGAAATAAGTTTCACGATTTTCATCAAGGAATAGCCGTTGGGCTGATCTCAGCTACTTCACAGAGCGGAATGGGTTTGCAAAAATTTTCCACTGTTTTTAAGGGTTGGCTGTTGAATTGGTATCAGCATTATTATGGCAGTGGTGATTGCAGAGCCATCACTTTAGAGTGACGCTACAAAAGTAGATGCCCTCAGGGTAACTGTTTTAGGGTCAGACATCCGCCCTCAACCTTTTCTACAGAGGGAGGGAGAGAAAGAAAGAAATAGAGAGAGAGAGACTGAGAAAAATCGAAACGGGAAAATTATAATGAGAATAAAAGAGGGTGAGAGGTTGGTTCTCTTCTCTTTGTGGCCCCTCATTCGCGTCTCAGTTTGTCTTTCTTTTCATTTCTACTTTTCTCCTCACACTGTCAAGGCTGGTTGTGTTTATTCTGCCCTCAGGTTCTTTGTTGCATGCCGGTTCGGTTCAGGTACCTTGGATCAGGTGTACGCAGAAAACCTGACTCGACTGCAAATGGTTTCAGCACAAATCTCATCCATCCAAGATGGCGTTTTCAAACCCGCCCAAAATGCTGAAGAGGGAGAGAGAGAAAAAGAGAGAGAGAAAGAAAGAACCCCAAAAACGAGCGTTCCAACATAGATAGATAGAGACTTTTGATGCTATTTGTTAGACGTCAATTTATTGTTCCATCTCTAATGACTTGCTTCTCGAAGTGTCAGCAGAGAATTTCGTTTGGATTGGAATGAAGTGGACCCAATAAGTCAAAAATGACTTCAGTTCATATTTATATATCTAAGATTTGATGTTTTCACCATTACTTATTCATAATATTAGCTTTGATTTGTGAGCAAAACGCACTATTTCAATTTATAGCTGGACATGAGAATGAATTTCATTTGAAATTCAGTTTAAGGTTTGTGAAACAAAATCTAAACTAACAAGAAGCCAACTTGAAAAGCCTCTTTACATGTGTAAATATTTGTGTACCATGATCTCTATACAAAGACAAGCTCTGTTTACCATGGGAAAACTGAACATACTCAAAATTCGCAGAAAAACTTGAATGATCAAAACTTCTAGCTGCAATTGCAACCAAAAATTTGTCTTTGAATTTCTGAAATGTTTTTTTACAACTTATACCCCATTAAGGAGCTATTGTTGGGGAATTTTATGACGCTATTATGTCCGAGTTGAACAAGTTGGGCAAAGAAAAAGTCTCAAGACCAGAAACACCTCCAATCTGACCTTTTTTTTACCTGTTATAAACATTCTAAAGATCTGCAGGTATAAAAACAAACAAAAAATAGATTTGAGCATTCATGGCTAGATATGCAGGAGAGAATCCAATCAGCTCCTTAAAACATTTTAGTTATTGTTATCTTGTCTCAGCAAAAGAATCGCTTGCAGTGATTGTTGTTGTAGTTGTGCCACAGTAAAATGCTGTTTCACATTCACCTCCCTACATAAAGATGTGATGTTCTGATATGCTAGGCAGTAAAAAAAGAAGTTGGGTGTGTTGGTTGGTGTCTATGAGAAATGTTACAATGCTATATATCTTCTATAGAAAATATGGGAGAAAAAGAAAAACAAAGTTGGAATTACACGCTAAAAAAGAAGCCACGCAACATTTGTTTCCGTTTGATATCTTCTTCTGTTTCAATATTTCGAGAGTTTGGATTTTTGTTTAGCCGGTAGGTTAGTCCAGGAACGTGATCCTAATGTAAATTTCCTTCAATTTACGATCACTTTTACTCGTCTCGGCTTCAAAGAAATTATTTATGCTTTGAATTGCAATTTGTGCATCATGCCTAGTAGGTAGAAATTGAAAAAGCTGAAACAATTTGAAGCTACCTGAAGTTTGAAGAAAGGGTTTTCAATTTTGTTCATCATGAAATTTTTTTTGGGGGTATAAATTCCTACTCTCTACTCACACGATATGTATAAGAATGGCTAAATCATCTTCTGTAATTATATCAACGTGGGCTGGCTATCTCAAAGGTCGAAAGTTCAGGCTAGAATTTGAATGTTAAATAGGTAAGAAATTTTGATCAGGGAATGATGTGTTAACCTGATGAGCAGAGCAGAATTACAAGCTCTTGAAAAAGACTGTGATTAAGATTTTTTGGAGATGGGATTCTGCTAGTGTAAGCGTAGAATTGTTTTTTGCCAAATCAAGTACAAGACCTTGAATGGGCAGAGTTTTTCTGATTAACATTGAGCATATATTTTTTATATTGCAGGTATGGATGGGTCTTTGTCTCTCAAAAGTGTGGGAAAAAATTATGTGACTCAACTGCGTGTTAGTCACTATAATGCCAAAAAAGAGGACAAAAACGTTCTTTTTTATTGAAGAATAAGTACAATCAGAATTAAAGTTTTGATAAAATAACAGCCTATAGACTTTTTTATGGTATGATTTTGGAGACAATTCTCCAAAATGAATAATTGCTAGCTTGAAAGTCAGAATTGTTTGCTTTATTAGACTACTTTAGAAATGAAAAAATGCTTCAATTACCTGTTTCTTTGTCTTGTCTGAGTCAGTGTCAAAGCAAAGAAGCTTCCACTGAACCATTTCTTAAGTTCAAATTCTTTTTTTGTTGGTGTTGTCTGAGTTTAAGGGGCGTTACAGACCCTGGATCAAAACTACTCTTTTTTTTGCTTCACTTTGTATTCGATCAAATCAAATAGACCTTTGAAGAAATTCAACCTCCACCAACAACGAAATTTTTTCACTTTGATGACTGTTTATTATTCATGAGATTTTCATTTAAAATCAGAATTGAAAATGAAAAAATAACCTCACCTAGCGTTGAAATCTCCAAAGCAAACTTATGAAAGACTTCTTTTATGACAGAAATTTACTTCATCTCAAGGCCTTGACAAACATGGGAAAACTTGATACTTGATGAATATAACACAAGCTCTGTTCAAATTAATTTTGTTTGAAAGTAAATACTAATATTCAATTCAACAATGGCCACCGAAAAATCAAGTTGTGACCAAAATGGTCAAAACAAACTATTTCTGTCTTAGGCTTTGTCAAAAACTGCATCCAGGTTATTGTAAGTAACCCATTTAAAAAGCACGTCTTGGCAATTTAAAGATCAAAAAAAAGATATTTGGCTAGACATTTGTAAAATTGAATTTTGAAAATGTTACGTTCATCTGTTACTTATTTTCAAAGTTATAATGGAAAAATGAACAAGTATTGATTTTTTCTTTATTTCTTTTGAAATCTGATAAGGATAATTTACCTAACGAAAAATAAATGTGCCCATCATTACTTATTATCATTACTTATTTCAATTTGCTATTATTAATCGTAGACATTTTTTAATCTCTTTGGAGAAAGTTGTTGAAACTCCTTTTACTATCCGAAGGCAATGGATATCCTTGGATGGAAAAAGTAAACAGAAAAATCAGCTTTATTGACGACTAATTTTAAAAGTGAAATTGAATTGGATCAGCCAACCAGAATAAAGGATTAATTTCCCCTCAAAGAATTCCTGTCGTTGTTAAAAATCAAACAACAAAAAATATTCATCTATTGAATTAGAACCGAACACACACACAGGAGCATAATTCTAAATTGAGAAGGAATGACTTGACAGATCAGTTTAATGTTGGTTTTTACACACACTGGAAGCAAAAAGAGACACGGCAAAAGGAAAGTTTTTTCTTTCATAGTCTGGTTGGTCATGACAAATGCCTCACATTTTTCCACCTTGATTCTTTTACGGAGGAAAATGCATGACTCTCAACAAAGTAGTTATGATGTCACTTTGGTAAATTGTTTGAAAATAATAGCTTTTATTTTGGCAAAAGGATATTTCAGAGTAGGGTTTCCAAAAAAAGAAAACTAGATTTCATCATTTTCCTCCCCTATAACATGGCAAAAAAGGATGCCAAGAGATTTGAAAATTCTTTTGAAATTTGTATCTCCATCTAGTTTTTATTTGATTTCTTTCACTCTTCATTGACTTGAGAAGACTTTTGACCATTAAAGCAATATTTATGTGGTCATACTTTCATTCTCATGTATGGCATGAATTAGTTTTGAGAAGAAAAAAAGCTTCTTTAGCCATTGTATATTGCAAAGCTTTGTTCAAACTAGTTTCGAAAAGATTGAGCAGGAGAGAGTTTGAGTATCCTCAGAGACCATTACATTACCCTGTCAACGAAAGTAAAATGCCGAGAAGACCATTATTGTCATTGAAAAGAATTTATAACAATCAGGTTTTTCTCGGACTATTACAATGAAGATTTCAGATACAAGTTATGGCCTGATAGTGTCAAATGAGACCTTTTTTTCCCCAACAACTTCAAAATTTGATGCCATAAAGTAAGTACTAGTTAAGCCTTTGACATTTAGAACACATAATTTTTCTCTCAGTTTTTAAGTGGCAAGAAATTATCACATTTATATGGCCAAATCACTTTTTGATTTGCATGTTTAAAGTTCGAACCCTAAAACGTAATGAAAATTCTTCTGGTAGTAGTTCAGTGCCATGTGATAAAATGTAGTTTGAGGATCATCATGCAACATGCTTATAGGACTAATAAAATCTTTCCCACAGATCCAAGTCTTAACCTTGTGGAGAAATATTTTAAGTTTCTCAAGTGCAGGATGAAGCTTTGAAGGTTTCTGCGAATGTCACTTGAACATCCAGACTTAAAACCATGTCCGGAGATTGTTAATTATATAGTTTTGCAAGGTTTACGGCCCGAGAGATTGAGAAAAAAGTTTTAGGCTGAGTCACCCAGCTAAAAGGGAGAAAAAAGTTGAAAGAAGCCTTGATCAGCTTTGAAATTTCATCTTGAACAACGATTACTTTGTTCCTCCAGCATAAGTAATTTCTAATAGTTAAAAAACGATCTTAAAAAATCGATTGAAATTCCTTCTTCAATTCTCAAACATATAATTGACAAAAAATGATTATCTAATGAGAAAATCTGTTCATAATTAAGCTTTGTGTGCATCAAGGAAGGGTTATATACAATGTAAAATTTTACGGCTGATTCATTAAAAAGCCCAGCAAGAATTGTAAAATGTCAGAGATAAACTATTTGTATCTAATTTGGCCAAATTAGTCTTTTGACATTTAAATAATGAACTCCCGTGCAAAAATGTGTACAAAGAATCTTCAAGTACTCCGATAATTTGTTACAAGCTTTTTGTCTTACTCCACCTTTAAGTTTCCAAAATCCTTTTTTGAACAATCCATTTTCGATAAGTAATTGAAACCAAAAGCTTCACGCCCAAAGTATTGAAGGAGGATTTTTTTAGTTCCAAGTAACGAACAAACCTTAGAAATCAAATTTGATAAATATAAATTCACTTTTTTTCACTTCATTATTCTCTCAAGCTTCATCCACTTTTTGTTTGAAGTTTTTGTACCTAAAAAAGTTTGAGTGATAAATTTGCCAGATTCATTATTATGGGGTTTTTGTATCATCCATTACAGTTAAAAGGCATTTGTTTTTTAAACTTTGATAGTAATAGTATATTGCTTTTGTTTCAAGTGTGGGCGAGTGACCCTAAAAGGATCTGGAACTAAAACCTACAAAACACTTTCTGAACAAGATCTTTAGGAATCATGATGCATTTTTTGCTTCAAAATGTCAATTTTTGTTGTTCCATTGTAAAAATAACCATCTGTGATCTTGACATTTATATGGATGTTATAAAGACATAAAGATTGTGTTTATTGGCAAGTTTACCGCAAACTTTACAACCTTAAAGCCCAATTATGTTGGTTTTTGATTCACCCCAAAAGCAATTTCGATCGTCACAAGTTGGTCAAAGATAAACCTAATTTTTGCTTATACAGCTGAGAATCCTCATTTATCTTTTTTACCTGATAGACTTTAATGATGATTGATTCTCAGCACAGAACTTTGTAAAATGACCAATATTATCATTAAAGGAGATAATTTGTGTTCCAAGATATTTTTTCCATTATAGTTTTTGATAATGAGATCTGATAAATGGTCGAAATATTTCTTGACTCATAACTGATTATTTTTATCAGAATAGATATTGAACATATTGAATCTTAAAATAATTCGGCAGTAGCACAAGAATGTTCAAATAAAAAAACTTTATTAATGCAGTCAATAGGGATGAGAATCAGTCTTTGATGATGATGAGTTTCACCTTCGACCCTGGGTTACCAGTAACAAAAGAAACCGTTCTTAGTCATACCATAAAATACAAAGTTTTGTCACGTGCAAATTTTCCTTGTGAAGATTACAAATTGAGTTGTTAAGTCTTACAACTTGAATTTTTTTTGTTAGCTGAGTTGTAAAACTAAGGCAGAAGGTGAACTTCCTGGAATCTTTTTGACCTTAAATTCAATAGCAAGCTTAAAAATTCATCTTTTGTTACAATTTATTAATTTTGTTTGCAAGGAGTGTAATAAAAATGCACAAACGACCTTGTCCATGATTAAATAAATGCCAAAGGTTAATCTGTTTCCCAGATTATTTTCTGGTAAAAGTTCATAAATTCAAAAACCAATTTTGGAGGTTATTTTTCCTCAAAAACTTGCTCCAAAGTCTCAAAATGTGTATTCAAATCACTTTCTTTTGCCTTTCTGGGATATCTTTTTTGTTATGGTCAAATTTCTTTTCCTTTCATAATATAGTGTAGCAGCATTAGTATTAAGTTTAGCTGTTTCAGGTGTGTGACAAATTTTTTAAAACATCTGTTGTCACTCAGATAATTTTCAAGACAGACTTAAATCCGGAGAAAATGTCTCATAAAATATTTGAAATATTTGTATCTGTGTCGAATCTTGAAGGTGACTTGCAAACTTTCGGAATTGGCAAAATATATGAGCTCGTAAATCAATTGCACAGCCATTTATCACATATCGAAATTGCCCGGAATAAATTTTATACAGCTGTAAATATTTAATACTTCGTTTCAATGACGTTTTTTTGCAGGAAAAAACTCTTCTTTGGATGTAAAAAAACAGACAGTAAATTCTTTTTTTCTTGTTTTTATTAGGTCTTGCATTGAGTCAGAATGAAGCCGCACTACAGATTGACGTTAATGAAGGTGAAGATGTTGACTTAGAATGCCGATTTTCACCTCAATTGTCGAAGAAAGACACCACATTGTTTTGGATCAAGACAAATAGGAATGGAAGTGACAATGCTGCGATTGGAAACACAGCTTTTGGAGAAAATTACGAGTAAGTTTTTGAGCAGAACTTTAAAGCAAACTTAATCGTTTACTTTAATCAATCTTTCATTAAATTTAGGGTTAAATACAATGACAAGACTGGAGTTTACGACTTAAAGATCAGACAAGCTACGTATGACAGAGACAATGGTCACTTTGAGTGCAAAATGAAG
>Ga0194133_10009132_pt1 | contig 11417 bp, 6 predicted proteins | sample TA2KigOf40mmetaG_FD_155448 | JGI IMG/M metagenome (GOLD analysis project Ga0194133, IMG submission 155448) | Freshwater microbial communities from Lake Tanganyika, Tanzania - TA2015055 Kigoma Offshore 40m | ecosystem: Environmental > Aquatic > Freshwater > Lake | place: Tanzania: Lake Tanganyika...
CTTCAGCGCTGCCCTGTACATCGGCCTTGATGACGACGCTGATCACGCCAGCCTTTTCTTCGGCCATCTGCGAGAACACATCGCCGACCGCCGCGGCCTGCTTAGCAAGCTTGACATCCCGGAACTTGCCTTGTCGATGAAGCGCCACCTCGCGAGCCTTCCGCTCGGTTTCGACGGCGAGGATTTCGTCGCCCGCATTAGGTGCGCCCGACAGGCCGAGCACCAACACAGGCATTGAGGGCTTAGCCTCGTTGACCGCTTTGCCGGACTCATCGAACATAGCGCGCACACGACCAAACTCTTGACCCGCGATGATCGGATCGCCGAGCTTCAGCGTGCCCTTCTTGACCAGTACTGTCGCCACGGCACCACGACCCTTCTCGACGCTGGCCTCGACGATGAGACCACTCGAGAGTCCGCCCGGTGGCGCAGCGAGTTCAAGCACTTCGGCCTGCAACAGGATGGCATCGAGCAACTGATCGATACCCTGTCCCGTATAGGCCGACACGTTCACGAAAATATTTTGTCCACCCCATTCTTCGGGAATGACTTCCTGCTTCGAAAGCTCGGTTCGTACGCGATCCGGATCAGCCGTGCTTTTGTCGATTTTATTGACGGCAACCACGATCGGCACACCGGCGGCACGCGCATGCTGAATGGCTTCGATGGTTTGCGGCATGACGCCGTCATCGGCCGCCACAACGAGCACCACCACATCGGTCGCCCGTGCGCCACGGGCGCGCATCGCTGTGAACGCGGCGTGGCCCGGGGTGTCGAGGAAAGTAACGCCACCCCTCGGCGTCTGCACATGATAGGCGCCAATGTGCTGCGTGATGCCGCCCGCCTCACCCGCGGCCACCGTGGCCTTACGAATGTAGTCGAGGAGCGAAGTCTTGCCATGATCGACGTGACCCATGACCGTCACGACCGGCGGCCTCGGCAGAGCTTCGATCGCCTCGCCCGTCGCCCCTTGGATATCGGTCTCGATCTGGTTTTCTTTGAGGATCTTGGCCGTATGCCCCATTTCTTCGATGACCAGCACCGCAGTGTCCTGATCGATCGGCTGGTTGATGGTCGCCATCACCCCCATGTTCATCATGACTTTGATGACTTCGGTCGCCTTGACCGCCATCTTTTGTGCGAGTTCCTGCGGGGTGATCGTCTCGCCGATTGCCACTTCGCGAACGACTGGCGCGGTCGGCAACTCGAAACCGTGACGCTGCTCCATGCCGAGCGGCGCTTTACGCTCGCGGACCTTTTTCTTCTTTTTGAGCCGCGAGCTGGCATCGGTGCTGACGTGTAGCTCAGCGCGTCCATAGCGCGTGCGCTTGTCGCGATCGGTTTCGGCGGCACCACCTTTGGCGGCTCGCGCATCGCCTGCACGGGCCTCGGCGGGGCGGGCTTCGCCGGCAGCCGGCGTACCGCGCGCGCGGCCTTGTTTGTCGGCTTCGCTCTGTTCGCGTTCGCGTTGCTCGACCGCGCGTCGCGCCTCATCGGCGGCACGCCGCGCCGCGGCCTCTTCTTCGAGGCGGCGACGGTTCTCGGTCTCGAGGCGCTCGGCCTCTCGACGCTCCTGCTCCTGGCGTTCACGCTCGATGCGCGCAGCCTCTTCGGCCTCGAGACGCTTGGCTTCGGTATCCTCGCCCTGAGTTTTTGCCTGTTCTTCGAGCACGTCGCGCTTGACGTAGGTGCGCTTGACGCGAACCTCGACGTTGACCGTGCGCGCGCGGCCGCTGCCACCCGCGAGCTTGATTTCGCTCTGCTGCTTGCGCTGCAAAGTGATCTTGCGTGGTGCCGTGACCCCTGCGGCGGCGTCATCGGCCTGACCGTGACTGCGTCGCAAGTGCGAGAGCAGCAGGAGCTTGGCATCATCGCTGATGACCGCGTCCGGCCCGCTCACCTTGATGCCGGCCTGATCAAGCTGCGCGAGCAGCTTGTCGATCGGTACCTTGAGTACCTCGGCAAATTGGGAAACCGTTACATCCGCCATATCTGTTCCCTGCGACCCCTTGTTCAGCCGTGACCCGGCGCGAACCAGTGTTCGCGTGCTTTCATGATGAGCTTGCCGGCTTCTTCGGCCGTCAAACCCTGAATATCGAGCAGATCGTCGACTGCTTGATCGGCCAGATCATCACGCGTGCGCACGCCACGTCGGGCGAGCGCGAGCGCGAGATCGGGTTGCATGCCCTCGAGCAGCAGCAGATCGTCGGCCGGCAATTGCGCATCGAGACTCTCCTCGCTGGCGATCGCCTGTGTCAGCAGCACATCGCGGGCACGGCTGCGCAGTTCCTTGACGATGTCTTCGTTGAATTCTTCGATCGCGTTGAGCTCGCCCTGCGGCACATAGGCGATTTCTTCGACGGTCGAGAAGCCTTCTTGCACGAGGATAGTGGCGACATCTTCATCGACATCGAGCTGCTTCATGAAATTCTCGACCAGCGCGCGCGCCTCCGACTCGCTCTTCGCCTCGGCGTCGGACTCGGTCATGACGTTGAGGTCCCAACCGGTGAGCTGACTCGCCAGTCGAATATTTTGACCACCACGGCCGATCGCCTGCGAGAGTTTTTCTTCGGAGACCGCGATATCCATGCTGTGCGACTCTTCGTCGACCACGATCGAAATGACCTCGGCAGGCGACATCGCGTTGATGACGAACTGCGCCGGATTGTCGTCGAAGGGGATGATGTCGACGCGCTCGCCGGCGATTTCATTGGATACCGCCTGCACGCGCGAACCACGCATGCCGACGCAGGCACCCACCGGATCGATGCGCGGATCATTGCTGCGTACCGCGATCTTGGCGCGAATGCCCGGGTCACGAGCCGCGCCCAGAATTTGGATCAAGCCCTGACCAACCTCAGGCACTTCGAGCTTGAAGAGCTCGATCAGGAACTCGGGTGCTGAACGCGTGAGAAACAGTTGCGGACCGCGCGGCTCCGGACGGACTTCTTTGAGGAACGCCTTGATTCGATCCTGCGGCTTGACCTGTTCGCGCATGATCATGTCGGCACGCGACACGAAGCCTTCGGCGTTGCCGCCAAGATCCACGAAAATACCATTGCGATCGACCCGCTTGACGACACCGCTCACGAGCTGACCGACGCGATCCTGGTAGGCATCGACCACCTGGGCGCGCTCGGCTTCGCGCACTTTTTGCACGATGACCTGCTTCGCCTGCTGCGCCGCGATGCGCCCGAATTGCACCGACTCCATCGGCTCTTCGACGAATCCGCCGATCTCGGCCTTGGCATTGACGTCGAGCGCATCTTCGAGACGCAGCTCGCGATCGGGAACCTCGAGCTCCTTCGAGTCGTCGGCGAAGACCTTCCAGCGACGGAACGTGTCGTAGTCGCCGCTCTTGCGATTGATGGCGACGCGCACATCCCACTCTTCGCCATGCTTTTTACGCGTGGCCGAAGCGAGCGCCGCTTCCAGGGCCTCGAAGATCACTTCCTTGTCGACGCCTTTCTCGTTCGAGACCGCATCGACCACCATCATGATTTCCTTGCTCATCGTCAGTCCCCTTCATCCCGCTTGCTATCGATCGCTCGTCACGCCACCAGGCGTGCCTTGCCGATCTCGGCGAAGCCGATAGTCACCGGCTGTTCATCCACATTGAGGATGCAGCCGCTGTCATTCACTTCCACGAGCTCTCCGGTGTAGCGACGTCGTCCATCGCGAGCCACCTTGAGCTCCACCCATACCCGCGAGCCGCGAAACCGGGCGAAATGCGCTGGCTTGCGCAACACCCGATCGAAGCCCGGCGACGACACCTCGAGGTGGTAGGCCCCGCTGATCGGGTCTTCCACATCGAGCAGCGCCGACACCTCGCGGCTCACCTTCTCGCAATCCTCCACGCCGATGTGCCCGCCATGGGCCGCCGGCTGGTCGAGGTAGATGCGCAACAGACCCGAACGCGGTACCGCGACCCACTCGATATCGACCAGCTCATAGCCGAGCTGCTCGACCAAGGGTTCGAGCAAACCGATGAGCTTGTCGCGTATGACCGCCGCTGTTGCCATCTCTCACCTGGGAACGAAAAAGGGCCCAAAGGGCCCCCTTCCTGATGATCCCGCCCCGGCCAGGGGCCCAAAAAAGAAAAGCCCCTCGGGGGGCTTTTCGATCAAGCACATACGTGGATTACCTGGAAGGTAAACGCGTTCCCATGTGGCCCGAGGAGCCACGCGGGCCCGCGATCATAATGCAATCCGCTACCGGATGCCACCGGGCGAAATCCCCGCCGGCGGGGCCAGCCAGCGCGCCAGCCAGGCATGCACCTCCTGGTAGAACAACCGACTGTTCTCACCCTTCAACACCCAGTGGTTTTCATCCGGGAATACGACCAAGCGACTCGGGATCTGTCGGCGTTGCAGCGCCGTCCAATACTCGAGCGAGTTATTGAGCGGCACCCGAAAATCCTGCTCACCAACCGTGACCAAAGTCGGCGTTTTGAAAGCGGCGGCATAGCGGATCGGATTTTGTTCCCGCCAAACCGGGCCCTGCTCCCAAACCGGACCACCGTTGTTGACCTCGCGGCCATAAACCGTGTCGCTGGTACCCCACTGGGCCTCGAGGTTGATCAGCCCGGCGTGACTCACGAGGCAGCGGTAGCGCGTGCTGGTTGCCTGCAGCCAGTTGGCCAAGTGCCCGCCATAACTCGCGCCACCGGCGCACTGCCAACTCGCGTCGATGAAGGCGAAATCGCGAATGGCGACATCGGCGGCCTCGTTGAGCTCGGCGCCAGCGCTCTTGAGCGGGTCGCCCTGAATCGTCTGTGCGAACGCTTCACCAAAACCCGTGGAACCGCTGTAGTTGGTCAGCAGCACCACGTATCCGGGCGCGGCGAGCAGGTGATAGTTCCAACGCAGCACCCACTGATCGCGCCACATGGTGTGCGGTCCACCGTGAATCACCACGAACAACGGATATTTCTTGGTCGGATCGAACCCCGGTGGTACCACCAGCATGTTGTGGATGCGACGACCCTGCGCACTCGTGAACCAGAAGTGACGGACCGGCTCGAGGTCGAGTTCGCCCGCCTTGGCGCTGTTGAACGACGTCAGCGGAACATGTCGCGCGCGCTTCATGTCGAGACGAACCACTTCCGGTGGCTGCGTTGCGCTCTCGAAGTTGGCGAGCACGATCGGCTCGCGGGCGGACTGCGCGATCGAGAGATTCGTATAGACGCCAACGCTCATGTTGAAGGCGCGACGTGGCGATCCTTTGGCAATATCGACGACAAAGATTTTTTCATGGCCCGCTTCTTCGGCCAAAAAATACAGCTGGCGCGAATCGGCTGTGCTAGCGAATGAGGTCACAGCTCGATCGATACCGCGCGTCAGTTCGCGTGCCGCCGCAAGCGTCAAAGATCCGGCGTCAGGTCCACTCCAGGACAGCGCAACCAGATCATTCGAGTTATAGACCTTGTCGTTGTAACGCTCGAGCGCGGCGATCAACGTTTTGCCGTCAGGCGTGAAGGTGGGCTGTGACCACGAATGGCTATCGCCACTCAGACGAATAGCCTCGCCACCGGTCGTCGCCACATACCAAAGTTGTGTCGAGGTGAATCGATAGGCCGCAGTATGGCGATCGGTGCTCGCCGTGAACACGACGCCACGGCCGTCGGGCGTCCACGCCGCATCGAGCGAGTCACCGCCATCACCGCCACGACCCGCGAACCCGGGTTCACGCGAGAGCGCGGTGCCACGCAGCAGCTCGCGTGTGGCGAAAGCGCCCGCGCTCAAGGTCGCAAGGTCAAGCACCCACAACCGCGGCTTGCGATCATCGATCCAGCGATCCCAATTGCGGACCGGAAAGCCGTCGTAAATTCGCGCGTTCCACTTGCGCGCCTTGCGCTCACCGGCAATGCGTTGGTTGTCCGCTTCGCTGTTGGCGTTCGGATAGTCGCTGCTCGAAAAGGCGATTTGCCGACCATCTGGCGAGAAGTGCGGTGCCCGCGCACCGTTGACGAGCTTGGTGAGTCGCTGCGCCTCGCCGCCGGCCCGCAAATCAAGCAAATATAGCTGCCCGGTATCATCACCCTCGCGCCTCGCCGAGAAGACCAGCCGGCTGCTGTCGGGGCTCCAATCGACTCCACTTTCGCCACCCGAGGTGCCCGTCAGCCGGCGCGGCGCTGCCGGATTTTGGGTATCGGTCGAGACGATCCAAAGATCCGAGACCTGCGACTTGTCATCGTATGCGGGCTCAGTCACCGCGAACACTGCCCACTTGCCATCGGGACTCACCGTCGGCGCCCCGACTCGCTTCATCAACCAAAGATCCTCATGGGTAATGACGCGTTTGCTCGGCGATGGACTCTGTGGCGTCGGGGCGGCAATCCCCAAGGACAAGCTGGCCAACAGCAGCGCACATACGGACAGGGCTCGGTGCAGCATCGCAAAACTCCTCGGCAGTTCTGTGGCGTGATTATGCCCGGTCACGCTCATCGTGCACGGGGTCACCGGGGTTGCGTAACATCGCCATATGCAAGTCACTCGTATTGCCATGTGGTCGGGCCCACGGAACCTGTCGACGGCACTGATGCGTTCCTTCGGCAATCGCGCGGATACGGTCGTGGTCGACGAGCCCTTCTATGCCCACTACCTCGTCGCGACGGGACTGCCGCACCCGGGACGCGACGAGGTCATCGCGCATCATGAAGTCGACTGGCGGCGCGTCGCCGACCGCCTGCACGCCCCGCTACCCGAGGCTATTAGCGTTCAGTACCAAAAACACATGGCGCACCATCTGCTGCCGACGATGGAAAGAGCGTGGCTCGACGGCCTGACCCATGCCTTTTTGCTGCGTAACCCGACCGATATGCTGCGCTCGCTCGGCAACAAGCTCGAACAGGTGCAAATAGAGGATACCGGCCTGCCGCAGCAACTCGAAATCTTTGAAATGCTGAGCCGCGAGCGCGTTTACACACCCGCCGTGCTCGATGCCGACGATCTGCTCGAAGATCCGCAAGGCGTGCTGCAAGCCCTATGCAACGCCATCGGCATCACCTTTGATGCCGCCATGCTTCATTGGCCCGCAGGCCGCCGCGCGACCGACGGCGTTTGGGCGAAGTATTGGTACGACACCGTGGAGCGATCAACGAGCTTTGTCCGTTGGCCGAAAACCCAGACACCGTTGCCCGCAGCGCTCGCCGCGCTCGAGCGCGAGGCCAAACCCTTGTACGAGACGATGCACCGTCATCGACTCCGACCCGCCAAATACGCTACTCAATAAAATACGCTCGTCAACAAAATTGCTCACCGGGAACTGACCCACCGCAATCATGCTGCAGACATTCAACGAAAAAAATCGCGATCTCATTGTCAATATCAACGGCAAGCTCGTGCACCGCAACGAAGCCGGTGTCTCGCCTTTCGATTCCTCCGTGCAGGGCGGCGATGCCGTTTGGGAAGGGCTGCGGCTTTATCAGGGTCGCATCTTCAAGCTGACCGAGCATCTCGATCGCCTGCGCAATTCCGCACTGGCACTGGCCTTTGCCGAGATCCCCGCGCACGAAGTCATCATCCAAGAAATCCGCCGGACGCTGCAGGCCAACGACATGTACGACGGCGTGCACATTCGGCTGACGCTGACACGCGGCGTCAAACTGACCTCGGGGATGGATCCGCGACTGAACCAGGCCGGACCGACGTTGATCGTGCTCGCCGAGCACAAGGCGCCGGTCTATTCGACCGCTGGCCTCTCCTTGATCACCAGCAGCGTTCGGCGGTTTTCACCGGATTGTCTTGATCCCAAGATCCACCACAACAATCTGTTGCAATCGATCCTCGCCAAGATCGAGGCGAACGCCTCCGGAGCCGATGATGCCGTGATGCTCGACACGCGCGGCTTCGTGGCCGAAACCAATGCTACGCATTTATTTTTGGTGAACGACGGGATCGTGCGTACGCCGCGCACGGTTGCTTGCCCTGAAGGCATCACGCGCGCCACCGTGCTTGCAATTTGTGCAGCGAACGGTATCGCGCACGACGTCACCGACTTGTCGCTAGCTGAGTTTTATCGTGCCGATGAGGTGTTTTGCACCGGCACCATGGGCGAGCTTGCCGCGGTCAATAAAATCGACGGACGGCAGATTGGCGAGGGTAGCGTCGGCCCCGTGACCTCACGCCTGAGCGCCCTGTTTCGCGAGCGCACCCGGAGCGAGGGCACACGCTTGTGCGAGCGATCGCAAGAAGCGTGCCTGCCCGGTTTCGGTCCAGCTTGAGGCCTTAAGCGTCAAAATTCAGACGCCTATCAGTTCACCGACGCCTTACGGTAGCGGACCTGCAGCCGCGGCGCCGCCTTTACTTGCGGCGCGAACTCTTGCCCCCACCCCGGCGGGACTCTACCCGCCGAATATCAAGGCGCCGCCCCCGAACCTGCACGTCCGCGAGGTGTTTGAGCACGTGCTCGGGGATCGCCGCCGGCAGTCGCACGAGCGTGTGGTCATCACGAATATCAATGCCATTGATTTCGCTACCGTGCAGGTCACCTTCATGTGCCAGAGCGCCCACGATATTGCCCGGCTGCACTCCGTGCCGACGCCCCACTTCCAGTCGAAAAAACGCCTGTGGCCTCTCAGGCCTGCGCGGTCGCGAGGTCTTGCGCTCGACCGACTCGCGCCCCTCGGCGACGAGTTCGCGATCGCCATCACGGGCAACCTCGCGCGTCACCTCAACTTCACCCGAGCCCTCTGCAGCACGCTTGGCGACGAACAACGAACGCCCCGCCCTGCCCATGGAGGCAAGTGCAGCCGCCACATCAACAATATCCGCCCCACTCTCGTGAACGAATTCTTCGATGACTCCGTGATAGGCAGCGAGGTCTTGGGTACCGAGGATTTCGCTCAATTCTTTTTTGAATTTCTCGGCACGGCGGGCATTCACATCCTGAATCGTCGGCAGTGTCATCGGCTCGATCGGCTGCCGAGTCGCACGCTCGATGATGCGCAGCATGTTTCGCTCACGGGACGAAATGAAGAGAATCGCCTCGCCGGAGCGCCCCGCCCGGCCGGTCCGGCCGATACGGTGTACATATGACTCGCTGTCGTAAGGCACATCAAAGTTGACGACGTGAGTAATTCGCTCGACATCGATTCCGCGCGCCGCCACATCGGTCGCGACCACAATATCCAATTTACCCGCCTTCAAAGCAGCGATGGTCCGCTCACGCTGCGCTTGCAAAATATCGCCATTGAGCGCCGCCGCTGAAAATCCGCGCGCTTCGAGTTTCTCGACGAGATCGACCGTCGACTGCTTGGTACGCGCGAAGACCAGCATCGCATCGAAGGACTCGACCTCGAGCAGTCGCGTCAGCGCATCGAGCTTGTGGATGCCCGAGACCAGCCAATAACGCTGACGAATATTGGCGGACGTCGCCGTCTTGGCGCGAACCGTGGCCTCGCGCGGATCGCGCAGATGTTTTTGTGCAATCCGCCGAATCTGTGTGGGCAGCGTGGCCGAGAACAGCGCGACCTGCCGCTCGGGCGGAACCAGACCCAGAATATGGTCGATGGCATCCACGAAGCCCATCTGCAGCATTTCGTCTGCTTCGTCGAGCACCACATGCTTGATGGTGCCAAGATCCAGCGTGCCCCGCTCTAGGTGATCGATCACGCGACCGGGTGTCGCCACAATCACATGCACGCCGCGACGCAGCGCATTCAACTGCGGCGTATAACTTTGACCGCCGTAGATCGGCAGTACATGCAGACCAGGCATGTGGCTCGCATATTTTTGAAACGCCTCGGCCACCTGAATAGCGAGTTCGCGCGTCGGAACCAGAACCAGAGCCTGCGGTTTCGCGCGTTTGACTTCGATTTGCGACAACACCGGCAAGGCGAAGGCCGCGGTTTTCCCAGTGCCGGTTTGCGCCTGCCCGATGAGATCACGACCTTCGAGCAGGATCGGAATGGTCGCCAACTGGATGGGTGACGGCTGCTCATAACCGATGGTTGCGAGGGCACTGACCAGACTGGGCGGGAGGCCCAAATCAGCAAAGCAAACGGGTTCTTGGGTGTCAGTCATCGCGCTCTCGGTGGCAGTAGCCTTGGAGATCGAGTGCGATGAGGGTCACGTCATGCAGTTCCCGCGCAAGGCTCGGCGTCAGGGAACGATCGGAAAGTTTGGTAGCGGGGGTAGGATTTGAACCTACGACCTTCGGGTTATGAGCCCGACGAGCTGCCAGACTGCTCCACCCCGCACCAGTTGGGCCGCGGAGTATACGGGGCGTTGATGAGGACTACAACTTGGGCAGCGTATTCGCGGGGGCCGACGACCACAGCACCCTACCCTGACGCAACGTCAGCTCGACGGGAACCTTGTGAATTTCCGTTGGTGGCGTATCGAAAAGGTTACGCCCAAGCACCACCAGATCGGCGTCTTTGCCCACCTCTATCGAGCCGCGACGTGCGCCCTCACCAAGCAACGCTGCGCTGGTCGCGGTATACGCGGCGAGAGCACGATCGAGCGAGAGTCTCTGGTCAGGATTCCACACGTAATCTTCAATGCCGTTCGGATCACGACCACCCGAATAACGGTGGGTGACGGCGGTCTCGATTCCCGCGAGCGTCGCCACACCGGTGACCGGCCAGTCAGAGCCCCACACCAGCTGCGCCCCGTCGTCCGCGAGACTACGGGTGCGATAAGCCGTGTCGGCACGTTCGCGCCCGAACATCTCGACCGCAAACACCGTTTGCCAAGGATCGGGGCGACTCCAAACAGGCGTCATGTTTGGCATCACGTTGAGTTGCCGAAAGCGCGATGCATCAGCGACATCAACCAGCGAGAGATGCGCGAACGTATGTGCGCGACGACGCTCAGGGTTTGTCTCACGCGCAGCCTGCACCGCATCGAGCGCGGCCCGCACAGTCCGATCACCAATGGCGTGTACGTGAACTTGAAACCCCAGCGCATCGAGCCGAGTAACGAGCGCATTGAGTCGCGCGGGTTCAACAAATAGCTTGCCTGTGCCGAGTCCCGGAATCGCATAAGGTTTCAGCAAGGCCACCGAGCGCGAGCCATAGCCCCCGTCGAGTACGATCTTCACGCAGTCGGCATCCAGCAATCCATTGCGATTCTTCTGCGCAATCCGCTCACGCGTAGCAATGAAACGACGGATTTGCGCGTCATCATTCGCATCGTTCTGATCAAAGCGCTGGCAAATGCGAACACGAGTCGCGAGCCGATTTGTATCGTGCAACGCCTCGTACGCCGCGATGGTCGCCGGGTCAGCCGCAGCCTCGACCATGGCGGTGATGCCCTGCGCATTCATCTGTTGTAACGCGACCAAGATATCTTCGGCACGCTCGGCGGGCGTACGCAGAGGTATTTTGCTAGCGACCAACTCCATCGCCGTCTCTTGCAAATTGCCGCCAGGGCCGCCCCCCGCCTCGCGCACGATCTCGCCGTTTTTCGGAT
>Ga0194133_10009133_pt1 | contig 11417 bp, 6 predicted proteins | sample TA2KigOf40mmetaG_FD_155448 | JGI IMG/M metagenome (GOLD analysis project Ga0194133, IMG submission 155448) | Freshwater microbial communities from Lake Tanganyika, Tanzania - TA2015055 Kigoma Offshore 40m | ecosystem: Environmental > Aquatic > Freshwater > Lake | place: Tanzania: Lake Tanganyika...
GTTCTTTGGAGCTTATTAAATAAGCTTTTCTCATCCTCAAATTCATGAAAGGTCAGTTGGTTGGTGGGTTTTATAAGTGCAACCAACAAAAAATAGATGTCTTGTGCCTACTCCCATCTCTTTTTCATTGTTTGCTTTTCAAAAATAAGGAAATTTCATTAAAAGAACCACATTTTTGAACAGAAATTTTGAAGTTATGAATGAGTCAAGAGAACAACCGCCAATATTTCAAACTTAGAAACACATTACTTATCAGAATTTCAAACTAGCTTTTTTTGTGTACTAATTTCAGTCAAATCCCTTTTCAGAAAAGCAGACTTATTTTTTATTCTTATAAACAATGACAACAAGTTTGGAAATTTTTGTGGGTAAAATTTTTGATCTACTTTGTTGGGAATGTACATTTATTGATTCCCAATATCCAAGCTGGCTAAAAATTTTATCAATAGAGGTTTAATTCAAGCATATTATAATGGATTTTTTTATCTAAAAAAAGCAGTAAGAGATACACCAACTTAGTTGTTAGAAGTTACACATGGTGGTGAATGTGAAATGAGACAATGGTGAAAAATCCATTTAATCACTCCAACAAACCTCAAATACTATAAAGATCTAAATGGCCTACTGTTAATTTGTCCACTTGATTTGTAAGAACCAAAAAAAGCTTTGATAATTCACCTCATACAGAGAAGTTGTGCTCCAAGATTTATCCCTTAAGCACATAAAGGTCCTGTTGAATCTAATAAACTATTCAGCAATACCTTTTTCCTTGATTTGGAAGGGTCAGTAGGTGGAATAAATCATTAGCTCAGATTTTAGGCTAATTGATTTAATTAAGATACATTTCGATTCACCTCTCATTTATGCCAAAATTAAGGCTGTGTAAGCACATTTGAATGGAGTACTATGATATTGAGGCGTTTACACGTGTTTTATGGCAGTATACAACAAAATTTGCACCATTAACAGGTGTATTCTGGTGTGCCACGTGTAAACAGGGGCGATACATCTGAAAGTTGGCATGCAGTGTGTCTTATTTTTGGTAGGGTTCTATTTAAAAAATTAAGTAGACAGGCATTTTTTTTTGCATGGAAAAATGTCAAACCCTCCCAAGTGACCCTTCGCCCTTATTCTGATTAATATTTTTATGGGGCCAGTCAACCTAGTTTACTGTATATCTTTAAACTTTAATATCTCAGCTTCTAGGCAAAATATCAAAAATCTGAATGGTAGCTTTGGAGCCATCTATGTCGGGATTATGCATGCCAAATTTCAGGCCTCTAGCCTCACTGGTGTGGAAGGAGAATGAGGTGATGGACAGACTCATGACGTTACGCCCAATTCTTATAGAAAATTTCTTATTTTTAGAGAGAAACCAACTATAAGCTCTAACTAATGAAATCAAGATCAACTATCAAAGCAAACAATCTTTCTTTCATGGATATAGAATAATATTGTCTTGGTTCTTAACCATTAATCAAATGAACTTTTCATGGAAAGGCTGATTTCAATTCACTTTCTTAATTTTATTGAAAAAAGTGTTTTGAAACTACTTTTTCCAGACGAAAAATTTCTAATATTAGTTTCAGTATAATCTATGGTCCAACCAAATTTGACTTGATCAGTTTTGTAATTTCATAATTTTCTTCAATAAGTTGTTCAGCAATGTTGAAGTGATCCACATTGGTCAGTTTCTGATATTCAACTTTAGCGAGTCCAGCATGAGTTAATGCCTTTCAAAAATGTTTTTAACAATTTAGACATTAAATGTTTAAAGCTTTTTAAATATTGGTACCTCAGCATATTCCTCAGCCTGCACTTTAAACACTGGTGAATCGTGTTCAGCCACCAAAACGTAAGTCCGGAACTCTGGATGCTTTGCTTTCAGATTTTCCACCATAATTTGAATATTGGGTAGCTCCAGAGGTGAGTTTTTGTCAGCTTCTTCAATAGTCATCTTTAGAGGATCATTTACATAGGTTTCTAAAAGACCTCTGAGACGAAAAATTCCACTCAGATGAAATATTGATCGGAACAGAGACGTCTCATTCTTAGGCAAATTTAAAAACCAAGGACTTGATAGGACCATTGCCCCAAGATGGGATCCAGCACTGTGACCACTCAGTGTAATGGAGCTTTCGTAAGAAGGAGTATTCAAATTTTTTTTGAAACATATTTGAAAAGTAAATTTCTGCCTTTTACCTGGATTTTCTCTCTAATGTTGCAAAGTTCAAAATCCACTCCATGGATTTGATGACTTGACCAACTATTTCAGTTAGAGTCACTAATTTCAAAAGGTTATTATTGGTTCATTTGAGACTGATTTAGATTGAAAGTGGTAATTGAATCACCTCCAGGAGCTCTGGCATAATCCACAACAATTGTAACTATCCCAGACTTGTACATTGATTCAGCAGGGTAAGCGCAAAGGTCTCCAGACAACATCTGCCAATATCCACCAGGTATATAGACAAAAATTGGAGCAGTTTTCGGCAAATCAATGCCATAAATATCAACAATCTCTCGGTCTGATTCTCCATAGGCAACGCCAAGCTTGGAGGGAATATTGCCTGATCTTATTCTCTGACTTGTGATACTCAAAAACCTGTTTTGTTTAACAACATAAAAACAAGATTTGCTTCAGCTTAAAAGTAAATTTTCAACCCATTACTTTAGATGGTCTTCAATGACTTCATCTGCAGACATTCTGTGGCTGTGTTGGCTTGGGCTGTACAATTTATCCAGCTCCTGTTTATTTCAAATACAAATTAAATGAAATTAGAGATGGGCCCTTGCCCAACCTGACCCTACCATACGTATGACCTGCAGTAAATAAGGGGCTGACCCAGCTTTGATCCGTGTATTTTTTGACCTGACCCTGACCCAACCCGAGCAGCAAAAAAAATTACCCAACCCAGGTCTAAAAATTTTCAATCAGACCCATCCCTAATTAAGAAATATCAGGGTGTGTGAAAAAGTCAATATGTCCAAAAAGTTTTTAGGTCTGGAAAGCATGAAGGGATTTTCAACTTTTCTGTCAAATTTAGATGTGACAAGAGGTTCAAATCAGGATCACCATTTAAACAAAACTTTTGATAAGTAATTGTCAAAAATAAAAAGCTTTCCTTGATAAAAGACACATTTTTCAGTACTTCTTAAAACTGAACCCAGTTGGGCATTAAAATCTTAAAATACAATGTCTGGATTCCCAACACTAATTGGCTATTATTTTGAAAATAATTGCAAAAACCTTTTCTCAATTAGTATGTTACAATTAATTCTTAATCCTAAAAATGTCCTTTTAAACTCTAATTACCTCTTTTGTTGTAGCCATCTTTTAGCTGATAAAGTTGCTTACATAAATCAAAGTTCAGACTGAAAGTTGAAACAAGTCTGATTCTCAAATCACGTGAATTCTAATTGTAAATAAAGTTGCAGCTGAAGTGAAATATCCATCCCCCTCAATTCTCTGTTGATTATGCAACAACCCAACTCGAGCCCTATGAATTATTTTTCACTATCTATAAAAATAAAAAATTTATGTGTTACATATTTCATTATCTTAAAAATTCAAATTGGAGTTTGTCTTTCTGACATGTTTCATCCATTTCTTCCTTATAATTATTAATTAAGCTGAATCAATTACAACGAGAATTTTTTTTATTAAAGCACTTCTGTCAAACTTTTTCCTTACTTAATAGTTCATGCCAAAATAGAGCAAATTAAACACTTAATTTTTTGGTTCTTTCTGATAATTAAATCACACTTAAGTGAATCAATATGACATAATCAAATTGCCTCATGGGACTGCTTAAAATTACATCAGAATGAGAAAGATACACAAATGAAAATAAAAGATTTAATTTTTATTTTAAGTTATAGTTTCTGTAAAAAGAGATAAAAAAATGTCTAAAAATAGAAGGAAATTGTTCCATCTTAAAAGTTAAAGCAAATAAAAATTATGAAAGTTCCATTGATGAAACTTATGTCGGTTATAAATGAGAAAAAAGACTCTTTTTAGTCCAACTCTGCAAGCATCTCTCACAAGGTTAGCATCATACCAATCGAAACTGATATTTGTGAAAATTGAACTGATTCTGTTATCTCGACTTTGTTAGCCAATCTTTAGTAATGATCCATCAATGAAATTTGGCCTGTGAAGTTTTCTCTGATTAATATAAATGGTCTTATTTAGCCTTTCAACTAGAATTTTAGGTGCTTTTGTGTTCAAGATCTTGAAAACAGATGAGGCATTGATATAAGGTGACGATTGTCTTGTAATGGCTCATTGGCATTCACTATATCTGTTGTAGTTGTAGGCAGGGATCTTGTATGATCTTTTAGTGCAATGCGCATGGCCTTAGAGTGTGACGATTCCAGGAGGGTCCATTCCTAGTATTTTAGAGATGAATTCGTACACAAATATTCAGGCGAAAAGTAAAAAGCAGTTAATAGTTTTAAACAAATTTCTTTTACTAATTTTCTAATGACTTAGATGATGATCTATTTTTTAAAGGCCACAATAAGAATAATTGATGTCAATTCAAATCTTTTTTGGTCTATTAAATTTTGGCTTGAATTCATTCTTTTGGTCTTTTCTTAGCTCATTTCTTTGAATATATTCTATTCCAATTGTCTAGCTTTGTTAACCTTTTCGTAATTTTTAATTTTAGTCTCTCAACCTTCTCTGTACATGTAAAGTTTCGAATTTACTTAACTGAAGAAATCATCAAATTCAATTATTTCTAATGTTGGAAACCTAATTTCTATTCCATTTTCAAAAAAAATAGTTTTTATCAATGAAAGAGGAATTTTTTATGAAACACTTTTTTCTCATTGGATCTTTCTGATCCCACTAAAACTGTTTTTTCCTCCTACTCATTCTTTTTATTGAAGACCTCAAAACCAAACGTTCATTCGAGGAAAAGTATCATTTTCATTAATGTTAAGAAAATCATTGGAAATTCAGTGAAATTTCATTGATAAAAATGGGAGTTTGTTTCTTCTTCAAGAGCCTTGTAAAAAACTGGTGAGAAAAAAGCCATCAAAGCTAATTATGTTAAGGCTAAATACAGAATTAAAAGTTAAGATTCAAAATTTCATCCAGGAATCAAGATTGGTTGAAACGAAGATTACAGCGTCAGAAAAGAAGGCTGCATCTCTGGCTACTTGATGTGGAAATGGGATTTGTCTGGGGAGTGGCAAGCATCTCAGTCTTGACCTTCATCTTTGCTTCCATCTGGTACATTGATCCTGCTCTACTAACACTCATGTTAAGATTTAGGCAAGCTGAGTGTCGAACACGAGAAGCTACCTTCTCAAGAGGCATATCTAATTGCAACTGGACCTCGTGTAAATTGGGATGCACAAAAGATGTTTATCAATGTTGGAAAATCAAGGTTGAATATGTTTTTGATAGAAGCTCAAAGACTCTTTTGCCACCCTGGGCAACAGATATTTCCAGTGCCAAATTATTCTCAGAAGAAAAAACTTTCTCAAGATTGTTCCCAAATGCTCGTGGATGTGGTTATCCACCTGAATTAAATTGTGAAAATTTCTTTTCAAAGTATGGTATGGGTAAAAATGGTACTCTTAATGATGTTCCATTTACTTGTTGGGTAGCAACTATGGACAAAAGCATTGCTGTGACTAACCTAAATATGGTAAGATCAAAATGTTGCTTGTATCAACTTATCAAGATATTGCTCTTTTTTTAATTTTAGGAGCAAGCCAAAGAAGAGGTTCTTCTCAGCCTGGTGCCCTTCTTTGTCTTCATTTCTTTTATCTTTTATGCCTTTTGCAGATTAGGGGTATTTTCACAATGTAAACCTACCTTGCCTTGTATTGGAAATTTAAAAGGTTTACATTTTGTGAATATTTTCAGACATTTTTAACACATTATTGCTCATCTCCTCTTTTATTTTTTCAAACCACACAGGCCTCCCTAGAGAAAAATCAAAACTTAAAGACTTTGGAACACAAAGGCATGGAAGCTTTCAACTTGTTCCAACCGAAGAGATGCCTATGGGTAAAAAAGTTATTTATCATAAATTTAGTTTAAAACCTTGGTCTTCTCTGATTAGAAGGTTAGATTAATGAGCTACTGAGCATTGGATCAATTTTTGAAAATCATTGGTTTTTATTCAAAATTTATAAAGTCTGCTGTTTTCATACTTTTTCATTGATACATAATTATTATAATCAACATTCTAGATTCTTGTTAAGTCCAAATGCTAGTCTTAATACTGGTCCAAAAAAAAGGTTTTTCTACTCTTTTCAATTATTTTTTTTACAATTTTTGCCCTGTAAGCATAACTATACAAACAATTTGTATCCAAGCCTCAAAGATGAAGGCAAATGACATGCAATACAATGTTCAAATGAAAAAAGATACTTTTCCATTTATTCTTTGAAGAAATGGCTGACATCAACCGAACTGATCCAGAAATCAACATCTCTTCAAATGTGATGGTCCAAGGAGAAATCTAGAAGCTGAGATTTTAAACTTGATTGTCATTGTATAAATTCCCTTTGAAGACGGACATATGAATTTTAGATTTAAAAATAAATTTGATGAGAATCAATGGCCTTGAAAAAAGTTGGAGAGTAAAAACCATTCTTTCTAAATATATTACAAAGTTGAGGTCTAGCTTTCTCCTGCGTATAACTCATAATCTCAAAATTCAATTTGAATAAACAGATTTAATTTCTATGTAATTTCAAATCTGTTATATGATAGTGTTCGAATAAACTTATGATAAACACTAAAAAGCAAGTTTAAAATAATAATATCAAAATATTAAATGACACAATAATCCAGAAATTACTTTTTCTTTTTTAACTCCTACTTTATTCCAAATTTTTGATTACCAAAATAAGGTTTTTCAACAGTACAGCAAGAATATTTTTCAAATGAATACTAAAACTCCTCCCTAATCTTTGCTTTGTCTCACAAATCTTTAAAAGAAAACTTTTATTTGTCCCCATAATATGAATCATAACTGATGTCAAAGAAATACCTTATAATCCTATTCTACATTATTCTATTCTAAAAGTTGTTGTGTTCCAACCACATTGTTGAAAAGGGATGAAACAAAAAAATTAAATTGATTTTTTAGGAGAGTTAAGAAAATGTTTTGTTGATACTTCATAAATGTTTCTCCCAAGGGACTATGGTTGAAAATGAGAGTTAATTTTCGAAAGCTTTTCTTAAAATTTTAATGTTAGAAGGTTTTTTAAAGTGTTAAGCAAGTTATCCTTATTGATAGTAAAGTAGTGAAAAAGATATAAAGTTGGTTGAGAGGGGAATGCAATAAGTGTAGTAGTTAGCAGTGTTTGGAAAATTTAAAGCCAAAAATGGGATATTGAGATGCTTGAGGGGTAATGAGGGTGCATTAAGGTGTGTGAATTTTTGAGTCAGATTGTGGAAAAATGGTATGCTAATTACTTACTGGTTTTGAGCAGAAATCAGAAATTGAAAGGAAGCATTGGGAATAAAATGGGTCTGGTATAGAAAAAAGTGAGAACTGAGTGGCTTTCAGTTTGAAAAAGGTGACAATATTCTACTTAATGGTTTAATTTGAATAAATTTATTATTATCTAAAGATAAATTGGCTCTCTCCTGGAAGGCAAGGTCATAAACATTCGTGATTTTTAATAATCTTTATCTAGAAAGATTTGATGTTAATCCAGATGTCTTAAATTTTAATATTTTCCAATACTTCCTTGTCAGATTAAGCTGAATTTTAAGAGGATTGAGATAAGAAAACTTTCACAAAATTATGAAAAGCTGTAGTATCTTTTATCCCTTAATTTATTTCCAGATATTTCTCTTCAAAGCTTCTTAAGGAAATAAGATAATCTCTAAACATCAAATCCAAATAGACATGCCAATGATGAACTTATTTCAAGAAACTTTCATTTTACATTTAGTTCCTTGATGGTTTTTAACGCAAGCAAACAAAAATGTCGAACGTGGTTCATCCAAGGATTGAAAAGGTGGCATTAGAAACACTTTCAAATTACTTATTGAAATACTTCTAAATATTTCAAAATTTCAGGATATGATTGATGACTTTGAGGATGATGATGATGATCCTCTGGCCAATCTTGCTTTTAAATCCAGCAATCAGGTTTTAAAGTTAAAAATTATACTGATTTTTTGGAGTTATATTTTTTCTATATTTCACAGCAAAAGTCTGCTGTTTCCATGTCAAGAGCAGACAAAAGCTCTTTGTGTTCCTCAACATCTGGAGCATCAGCTTCAGCATCAGAGACCTTGGCATCTACACATGCCATGAAGGTAACCAAAGGGTAGTAGCTATATTTATATTGATATTGAAATGAAACTCTTTTCAAGATGGGGATTTATACAATAAATCTTGGCACTGCTTGGGGCCAAAGACTTCACGCCCTCCATATGGTGGTACTACCCTTGATTCCTGTCCTCATTCTTCTGGCCCAGAATGTCGTCAATTTTGTGCAATATCTGAGTGATGGGATAGAGATTAAAATTGTCCAAGATCAGGTATAAATAGCTTTAAAAAATCAATGCCAGTCTATCTTTCTTTTGAAGAACTGTTCATTTGAAAAAGAGGTTATACTACTGAGCATATAAAAGCTAAGTCAAAGTTCAACCATGTAAATTTAACTTGAAAGCGACATATATGTAGATAGCACACACGGATCTTGGCGCATAGATTTAAGTCTTATAATACTGTATGATTTTTGATCACGCAACCTTTTATCCTCGTTCGATTCCCAAGTGCTCCTGATCAGCACGGTCCTTTTTCACATGCCCATAAAAGGCTTTACAATGTTATCTAGTTACTTCTTTATGTGCTTAGACGTAAGTTACATAGCGTAGGTAATTAGGCTTTAGATTTAAGATTTTATACCTTACTTTTTGTGATTACAAGTGTTTGATACTAACCCAATAAAGTACTATGAGCATATTTACATATATACAGTCTTTCATTTGTTTTAAAGGAATTAAGGATCACTCATGGACATGGGTTAGGTGTAAAGATTATTAAGACATCGCTATCTCCTCAAATGATCCATAAGACCCTGTCTTATGCATTCTAAGAGATAGTCTACATATATGTAGAGAGATGTTTTATGTGAACATTCTCACTCACTTGAGTATACCCTAACTTCTTATCTGAGTTTTCTATCTCACCCATTACAAATAAAGAGACAAAGTAATATAAGAATGTTTTATTTACCTTGAAACTGAGATGATAAACTTAAAAGCAACAGATGAATAAACAACAGATAACTGACAACCATTCAGTTAGGGAACACATAATTGTATAGGTCTTAACTGTGCAACTTCTGATGTAAAACTACCTTAAACCGGCTTAAAGGGGTGTTCTTTTATACTTTCTGTGCTATAACCAATTGGCTCAGGAATGTTATTGACCGGCTTGAATCCTTACAATAAATCAAGGGTTTGACAGGTCCTTTTTGTCAAAGGGAGTGGGCAACAATATCTTGATCAAAAAGTAATAAAGAAAAGTGGCCAATCTTTGAAATGAAGAAATATTCAACTGTTTTTCAATTTTTGTAAAGTTTATGTGCCGTCTACATATATGACAAACTTATTGTGAAATAGTATGCTGTAAATGTTTTGCCTTAAATCATTTGAGAAATTTTTACAAAATCTATAGGTTGCAGATGCTGTTGACATGTCCGTTTTATTGAACAGATTGCAAGAGGAAAGAGGTGCAGTTGCATTCAATATTTTTTTGGACAGGCTTGGAGGAGAGGTTAGATTTAAGCAAATGAAAAAATTCAAGTATTTCTCTCTTCACCAATTAATTTCAAATTTGATTATGATAATTTTGAAGTTAATACTCCAAAGAAACTTAAACTATGTTTGAGTAATGTAGAAATGACAATTATGATTTAAATACTTCCCTTGGGATCCAAAACTTTCTAAATTCTATTTTTTAACAAAGGATTCTATTGATGAGCTTCAGCAGTACGTTAGAAATGGAGTTGACTTGAGAAGATTTACATTGCTTCAGGTCTCATCATACCCATTACAAACTGTAAACAACAAGTATTTTAATTATTTTCAAATTTTCAGACCTTTAATGCAACAGACCAAACTCTCCAATCATTGACTGTGTGGCCATCCATCTCAAATGTTGCTTACTTCGAATCAAAGCTAAAGTTTCAAATCCAGCACAGCATTTTTAGAACAAAAGTGACGTGTTTCACACACATTTCGTTAGAAATGTAATTTTACTCTATTTCAAATTTTCTTCAGATTCGAGAGGGAAACAAAGGGATTTTCGAAGTCATAAAATGGTACAATGAAATCATCGCTTTCTTACTCGATTACATTTCATCTTCAATCAAGGTTCATATATTTTCTCATGATAATAAAGACTCACTATATAAAATTTCAAATTTGATTTGATGAAAGGATTCTGATGTTTCCAACTTCTACCGTTACATTATTGCCTTGAAGAATCTGCTTCGGTCAACAGAGTTTAGTTGGAAATCTGCAATTTATGGTATTCGATATCTCAGTTTTGGTTCCCTTGATCATGAACTGCACCAACTGTTCATCAAGTATGAAGTTCTCAGAAAGGAATACGTAGCCCAGGCAATTTTTTGCAAGAAAAAAATTGTATTCTAGAAAGTGGATATATTGTCTAAACACCTATTTTACAGACTTTTAATTTCATACCTGACTTGAAAAAAATTTATGATGCATCAGCCAAGACGCAAATCTATGAGGCAGCACAATCCGTAATATCTTTGAAGGAAGAGTACAATTTTATAGGTAAAATTAAGACTTTGAGACAAAAAGACATTCTCTCTTAAGGGATTTTAAGGGGTCAAAATTAATCATTTTAAAGAGCAAGCTTTCAGTAGCAGAAGTACCCTGACCTGACCTGAGCTTACTTTTGACCCGCAGTAAATAAGAGGCCGGCCCGCCTTTGACCCGGCCCAAAGATATTTTTTGATCGGAAGGGAGAAAAATTATAAAATTTGACATTTTAGGGAAAAATTTTCAAACAAACCCAAACCATAGATGGCTGACCCAAACTGAGCCACAAAAAATTGACCTGACCCAACCCGGGTCAAAAAATTTTGGATCGGACCCACCACTTGTACATACATTTAGTAAGTTTATGCTAAAGAAAAATTATTTATTGAAGTAATGTAAAATCATTTTTTTAAATCTCTTTCTTAACTCTTGCGCATTCTGGTTATAAGTTCTTACAATTGACTTGCTTTTTAAGAGAGCAGATTGAATGCCATGTTGATGGTTGACAGAATGAATAATTAGTGGTCAACTTTTTCACTGATGTTTTGACCCAGGCAGGAGTTGAAACCAGGGCCTCGTTGAGCTAGAGCTTGACAAGTGGCTGCACCGAAACCACTATGACGTTGTGACT
>Ga0194133_10009140_pt1 | contig 11413 bp, 5 predicted proteins | sample TA2KigOf40mmetaG_FD_155448 | JGI IMG/M metagenome (GOLD analysis project Ga0194133, IMG submission 155448) | Freshwater microbial communities from Lake Tanganyika, Tanzania - TA2015055 Kigoma Offshore 40m | ecosystem: Environmental > Aquatic > Freshwater > Lake | place: Tanzania: Lake Tanganyika...
ATGATAGTCAGGGGACGGGTCTGCGGAGGATGCGCTGCGCCCGCGTCTGGTAATTAGGTAATCTGCGACTATTTCGAGTACACAATTTTTTGCTTTGCAACCTGGCCTCGTCCAGGGTTTGAGGGTTTTGAGGGATTTGAGGGTTTTGAGGGTTAGCGGCTCCACCACATATATACGTGGTATAAAAAACAAAATTTGCCTAAGTACCCCCTAAGTGAAAAAAAAAAATTCTTTGGGAAATGGTTTCTATCATGAAAATAGACGAAAAATTTTTTTGGGTTATATAACCCACCCGGTGGGTTCAAGCTGAGAGGTTTGGTGGGTTTACGGTACCAAGACATATGTACGTCGTATAAACTACTCTTTTAACCACAAATGTTAAATAAAATTCGCAAATTTTTCCGTGAAAGTGTTAAAATTGTAGGTGTTAGACACGTAACACCTCCAAAACACACACAAAACGCAATTTACGGTTGCGCGTTGTAAATTTGTATAAGATGCTCGTCTCCATTAAATAATTCATGACCTGGTCGTGAACCGAGTGCCTTATTTTTAAAAGCCCATACATCCATGTTCGCGTTGGGTACATCGGATCGGCACACAGGGCATGTGGGATTCATGTAGGGATTGTGGGCTTCAAAATGGGCGTTGAGGCAATCGTTGTGGAATAGGTGGCCACACGACGTTTTGTAGACAGCTTGCGCCAAACCATACTCTTCATAGCAGATAGGGCACGTGTCTGTTGGGTCATACTGATTTGGAGAGACCCACGTCATTCCTGTGCTGCGTTGTTTTTTTGATATACTTTGTATGAATAACTTTTAAGCGGAGCCTGTGGATACTCGATAGTTAGCCGAATCTGTAAAAAAGTCATATTCAGGTACTCAGAAAGATAAAAGAGAGAAGAGGATGTCATTGCCTATGTTTACTGGCGAGAATATTTCCCAGCCTATTATCTTAAAAAAATAATTTTGATGCAGAAACTGCAATGCAACATAGTCGTCTAACGTTCTTTTATTACTGTAAAAAGTTGGATAAATCGATTAAGAGTAAAAAATTCAAAGTGATTTTGGTTACATTCTACCGTTTCAGGAACCAAAAGTTAATGAAATCAATTAATTGTTAAAAAACGCGTTTTTCATACACTGTTACCTTAGATGCGCCTACTCTTCGTCAGCGAATATGTCTAGGACTATGTTCCTAAACGATGCTTGGCCTGGACGTACCAAGAAGGCAAAGTCATCAGCACGACGATTTCTAGATAATGCAACGAAGCACTGCCCATGCTCGAAAACGCCCTCCCGTACGTCAAACACAGTTCGACCCATCGTCATTGACTGTGACTTGTGAACGCTCATAGCATTAGCCTGCCTAACCGGAAATTGCTTTCGCGTCACAACAGCATCCTGTTGAGTAGTTTGGCTGCCCTGGAACTTGATGCGATGAAGGAGAAATGTCTTTGGAGCATCTCCACCTTTATCTATGTAGCGCCTCTCGTCTTCTGCCTTCGTTACAACAATCACTTTATTTCCACGAATAAAGTCTTTAACAATCAGCCGAACGCCATTTTGTAGTCGGTTTGATGGATCCAAGTTACGGAGTAGAATGATGGGACAGCCGACATAAAGACGCAGTCGATGTGGCGGTGTAGACTTGAAGTTCATAGCATTCAGTATTTCAGTCGAGAAGTCCTCTTTTTCGAGACGTATATTTTCAATTGCGTCCTGAACATCAAATAGAAAGTCGTTGTCATCAGTGTCAAGTGGTGCCCGTGTATTGTCAAGTCCCTCTAGGTCGGATCTCAAGTTCCGCTCTTCTGTGCTCCTTACGTGTTGAAGAGCAGGTTTTTCAAATTCCCTTTTTGGTCTTTCACGCTCTTCGTCGGTAGGGCAAATGAATTCATCCACGGAAAGTAATTCCACTATGTGAAAGTGGGTGCCACGGATTCGTGCATTCTCGTGTTCACAGTGCTCATTGATCATATCAACAGTGCGATTGTAGGGAGACATTATGCTTCTCTCAGAAGCCGTAACTGGATGATAAGGCTCAGGAATATCCGTCTCGTAAAGCCAGCGACACGCTTCTTCAACGGTTTCAAATTTTTTCAATGGGAAGACATCAAACGGGACATCGCCTCTGTAGGTTCCAAGACCAATGTGCTTGACGAAGTCATTGAAGGCTGGATCACATTTCGCTCTTTCATTAATTGTCAGCCGATGACGGGTGAAGTTTTTGAAGAATAGGGGACAGGTCTTCACAGAAAGGTTAGCGATTGAACAGAAAGCCTCTTCATCGCCATCCCAGAATCGCACGCGTTCATTGTCGTCATTTACTGGCGGACATTGCTTCCAGTCTCCAAGCGTCACCACAAAGCATCCTCCAAATGGCATGGAGTTCCTTTTTATCCGTTGCATCAAATGGTCTACAGAGATGAAAACATTACTTTTTATCGTCCCGATTTCGTCCCAACTTATTACCTGAGCCGCCCTCAGAAACTCAATGCGTGCATTTGTTTTACCAAGATCGAGCACATGGTGCAAGGTGCTGACTAAAGTGACGCCCTGAATAACATCCTTCTCCTCCTTCAAGGGGATTTTAAACATGCTGTGCACCGTCCGACCGTCATCGAAGTGTAGCGCCCCGATTCCTATTGAACATACACTGATAGTTACATGTCCCTGCATTCGCACGGCTGCGATGAATCTGTTTATCAAAAATGTTTTCCCACAGCCTGCTGAGGCGTTGATGTTATGAAGATAGCCCATGGGAGCACCTTCGTTACCATGCGGGGACGCTTGGTGCCGTTTGAAGGCATTTATCAGATTTGTGAAAACCGAAAGCTGATCTGGATTCAATTTCGCAATTTCCAGTTCCAATTCATCTTCCGTGAGTATCCTTATTTTTTCACGGAACCGAGCGATTTCTCTTTCTTCAAATGGAATTTCTGAGCGTTCCCTGATGGAATACCCAACAACTGCAGCGTATGCTTTAAAGACTCTAGTGCAGGATGGGTTTAGATTCATTTTCACGTGAATGAATGCCATGCATTCAAGAGGGGCAGGGTCTGGGAGCCCTTTTGTTTGAAACAGCTTGCAAAAGTCGTCAGCGCCCATGCCATCCACCATAGATGCAATATCCATGAGCGCGAAAGCACATGCTGTTTCGATGATTTCTTCAGCACTCCCATCTACAACTTCACCATTCGCTTCTGAGGGGAGGAAATCGTCTATCAGGTATTTTCGGATCCTTTGATCATCCCAAATTTCTTGAAGATAAACCACGTCTACACAATTTAAAAATAGGGCGAAAAGATGTCGGCACTCAGCTGGTGACCGTCCTGAGTCGATCGCGTCACGCATTCCATGAAGATATTCTTCCCCGTTATCGATAAGATTGAGATGTAGACAGTGTTCTTTGAATGATGGAAACCCTCCATAAAGGTCAGCGAAACTTCGCGCGGGTATGTGAAGAAGTAGAACACGCAAGAAAAATATCGCTCCTGCAGTCGGAGGGTACCATGGCATGCGAGCAAGAACTCGAGCTGAGCGTTGTCGTGGGGACCAATTCCAAATGGATTCACGGGGGTTGGGTAAATGCTCAAATCCTCGGGCCTTTTTTGTGAAAATCTTACGTTTACCCTGGTAATGTTCATAGAAATCGCAGAACAACATGTCATCCTCTCTATCCGCTTTGAAGTACTCATCAATAAAGTCGAAGACGAATTCTACGTTTCCAGTATCTCCACGAACCCTTCGTACATTTTCAACGTTTTCTTCGTCCTCTCCGAACTGATCGCCGAATACGTCTCCACCATCGTTCGCGATAAGACCGTCGAAATCGTCCATGATTACCTCTCCCTGTGCAGAGTTCCTATCTCTCGGTAAGTGTATATGGCATACAATGACGGCAGGTGACCTATAGTTCAAATTAAATCCGAGCGATTTGTATACCGTTTCTGCAGGTGTCAAAATTCTTGCACTATGGTGAGCTGCTATTTCATCCTGCTGATCACGGATCCTGAAGCCAGCATGATCAATGCCCTTACATATGTACTTGTATAGATAGCCGAAATGGTGCGACAAAAATGTGAACTCCCAATTGCTATGACAGTTGAACTCCTTGAGGGCCCGTATGTTGTAGGGCACTATCCGGATATCTTTAGGACCTCGAACATAAACTGGAAACCCTTTCATATCAATCCTTGTCATGTCGTTTTCTGGCTTCGGGAACCTGAAGCGGCAACGCTTCTCACCAGGATGACCTCCCTTAACGGGTTTTAGGCATGACTTGCACACCTCTGGGTGCTGCATAAATGCAATGACTTGGTGATAATGGTCAGCGTGTGGCGGTGGCTTTCGAGCACAGACAATTTTATCCATGAGATCAAGTTGGTCCTGCTGTGTTGCCATAGGCTGTATGGAAGTATCAATGTTCAGACGACAGGCGATATGTGCATGCGGAAGATCCCCCTTCTGCCATTCCACACAGTAAACCAACCAAATGATACCGCGATGTCCTTCAAAGAGATAATCATTCGACTTCAAACGCTTAATGAGTTGCTTCCGTTTGTAAGTGAACACGCGTGCAATGTCAGCCTGATGTGACTCACATGCAAAATCTGGTTTTGACCCTCCAAGTGCTGCGATCTCTGGCCAGTTCGGGTTACAGGTGAAGGTAATGAACAGATGCGATGCTCCAAGGGTGCGAGACAAATGGAGAACATCATGGAAAAACCTTCGCTGGTAAGCATATGATCCGGGTGTAGTAGATGGCAAAAAAACCTTCTCTGGACCAAATGTTCGCCCACATGCCTGCGCATAGTCTCGCAGGCGGCCTTGTACTTTCTCTGACTTCATAGCAGCGAGATGCATCTGCTCCTGTCGAGCCCAGGTGTCAAGCACAAATTGCTCGGCAAGTCTACCATACTTCCAAAAGCCTTTTTGCGTCAGAATTACAGAGCGCAGATATTGTCCGAGGTTCAAGTTGTATCGTCCAGAAATATTTTTCTTACCTGGAAACCACGCCTTCTTGCCATCACCCTTGTAATGCATCAAAGGATAGGCAAGCAATTCCCATTCAGGTCGGTCTTCTTCAATGGTACTATTTGCTCCAAGGACATAGAGGCGCCTGGGGCCTGCAAAGGAAGTAGCATCAGATGTTACATACACGGAGCACATGCGGGTATCTTCATCAAGAGTTACCCATACGCGCCTGTCATCTCTCATTGCATCCAAGATATTGATACCTTGAACTAATAAATGACGGAAGGAGTGCTCAGTCACTAACAACTTGTGGAATTCATGAAGGACTTCTCTTTGCTCAGCGTTTTGAAGGAGTCCATGAAGTCTTTCATCGAATAGTGCATCATGTAGAAACCAACAGTTCGATGGATTTCGCATAAATCGCGCATACAGTTGACCATTGATGGTCATAACAGGAGCCTGGTAGGAAAGGTTTCTGTATCCGATCCCTTCGTTAGGCGCACCGTGTATGGTAGTGGGACTCAAAAGACAGTTGATGACACGGGCACACTTCGTAAAGACCATAGTATCAAACTTTTTGGGTAATGCATGCCACGGGTCATGTCGCCTATCACCGAATCCGCAACAGAAGCCGTCTCTCTCTCCGAACTCAGCCTGATCTCTTTCACCGAGAAGTACAGTACCACAATGCATACAGCGCCGGACATAGACTGGTTGTGTATCCAAAATTTCTTGAACAAATCGTCGACTTTCCGCTGAAGAACTTTCTTGGCCCTCAAGGTCCGTCGTTCTGAAGCGTTGAGAAGGGGCGGTAAACACCTTATTTTGTGTCATATAAGATCGATTCAACGCTATCTCCCGCTTGGATAATCCTGACGTAATTTTACCTGCTGCAAGTTGTCGATGAATGTTTGCGGTGAAAGCGTTCGCCTCCTGAAGCAAGCAGAAGAGTGATCCTCGTGGGTGCTTTTCTAATACTGTGTTGATGAGATCTTGTTGTTCCTTAATCGAAATCCAGCGATTGACGGAGTTATCGCACTGTGGAGCCCACACTGGCTTTCGTCCAATGCCATGAAGAGTGTCTCGAGCTTCCTGTACAGCCTTTCCAAATGATGCATAAATACCTTCAGATGTGCGAATCTCTGTGTGGGGCTCACTGTATGCAGCGCATAAAAGAGTAATTGTGCATGAAGAAGTGATTATCTTGCGAGTTTCCTTTTGCTTCACGTCTCGTACAGCAAATTGACTCACAGGGTTACTGGGTGCGAATTGAGAGACTTGTGGACGCTCATCAGACAGGGCTACAGCCTCCATATCTTGAGGGAGGAGTAAATTGTAGTGATGAGCTGCGTACATATGCTTGTGGAAAGCAAGAACATAAATGGGTCTGTCAGGTATCGCTTCAAGTGGAACCTTTTCCAGTGAAGCTGTCGAATCGAAACCCCTGGAGACGACATGAAATGTAACGTTCAACGCGCTTGCGAGTGCTAGAAGACACAAATGATCACCATATACGACAGAATTTTGGAAGAAACCTCTCTCAAGTGCGTTTATGTACTCCATAAATTCAGCGGGATCCATGACAAACTCACGTTCAGAGCCGTCTGCATTGAAAAATTGATTCTGACGGTAGAAGTCGATTTGACTTCTCATTTGATTAGCTGCCAATTGCCTGTAATAACTGCCATCAGGCGAGCCGGTTCCATGGAGGTGGTGGATGCACCGAAAAAGGCAATTTCCATCGCCCAGTATCACATGAAGACGACGCTTATGTTCCTTACAATATGAAGTAAAGAAGTCATTTTCAGCCACAGCGGCGGGGGATGGGGCAGCTGCACTCAAAGACGCTGAAATAGCGAGGGCAAGACCTGGGTCATGATCGTTCGAAGAAGAGTCAGGCCGCTTACGACTGAATTGAGAACGCATCATTGCTTACTTTTTACTTTTCTTACCTACCTCGTTGACAAATACATCAGTGGAAAGAAAAGGTGATTACTACAGAGAGGAAACAACAAATCAGAAAAACGGAATCACAAAGATTCTGGTCAGCACAATTAAAACTATTTCTATACAGACGCTGTTGCTTCACTGGGGATCTCCCAGACTCCACGGTCCCTATAGAAAAAAACCAAATAACACACGCACTTGAGATTAAAATAAATTAGCTTGGCTCACGCTTGTACAAATGGCACTCACCCAAAAGAAGAAAAATAAAATCCAAAAAACGAAGTAAAAAGCTTGCTCTGTTAGTGTTACCATCGTTAAAACGTGCTTAAAGGCTATTTTCGGGGTCGCGCTCACGTTTCTTCTCACTTTTACTCTCCCCATCCTTGTCATCATCCGTGTCGGCCACAGTCATGCACAGTAGGCCAGCGCGCGTCGGTTCGATGCAGAACGGCTCGAGGGGGTTCATCGCATGTCCACAATAGACGCATGTCTTGGCGTGAGGCCGGCCTGTCTTGCGGCAAGTCGCCGCGCTGGGCATGGAGCATCCATCAGGACATAAAAAGATGGTGCTAGGTGGCGTCTGGAGCATAGACGAAGCGGAGCGAGTAGTACCAACCGAAGGGCTCTTACCGAGGAGAAGCAGCAGTTCTGCGGTGTGAGCTTCATCATTCTGCCAACTTTGCGGTATGTCACCGGTGCCCATAGGGATGGTTGTGTCGGTGCAGCGCAGGTCATGAACAACGACGCGGTGGTCCCCCCAAAGGACGTTTGCGTTGCGACAGCTCCCAAACTTAATGCCATCTGCATCCTTTGGCCTGGCTTTTAGATGATGGATCGTAACGATGTTGAATTCGAGGCTCTTGAACGCCTGTAAAACTTGGGAGTTGTAGAGCACGATCTCTGCGATGGCTCGGGCATCAGCGACAATGACCTTGAAAAGTTTTCCAACTTTCTTTTTCATGGGCACCTCTTCACTGACATGAACGATGCGTACCTTTTTTAGCGTAACGTCTTGCCCGTCGGCGGGGACCTTCGAGAGTTCATCGAGGACGATTGCTTGTTTGCGGAACTGGCTCATTTTTACTCCTGATAAAAGAGTAAAGCTCAAAATACAAAAAAGAGGCAACGACGTATATGGAAGATAACCACGTATGGAAGATAACCAAAAATGTATTAAGTTGAATCACTCGCATGTCACAAACATCACTCTCTCGAAATAGGAAAAGAAAAAAGACTTTGATTAAAGCTTGCTTTGTCGCTGCCGCTGTTATTACCGAAGGATTTCTAAGCGCTTACAGCTGCTCATAGTATTGCAGCAATGTATCAGCACACTGCATACTCTGTGCGCCAAGGCCATTATCTACGGCCGCCTTGACGTTTTTAATGAGGTCACCGAGATGGTACCACGCATCGACAGGAATTGATATCACGTTCGCTGGAACATCCGCAGACCGTTTTGCCGGAAGCGCTCGGGTATTCAGACAGGGAATGGGCACCAAGGACTGTACCTCACAGGTTTCCGTGCAATCAATGTACTCCAACCACGGTTCTTTGGTCGGAATATATCGCGCGTAGTGTTTACCATCTTTAAGCCCCATGAAGTACCCCTCTGATGTGTACACCTCTCGTCGTACACTTTCCTTTTCGATGAAGCGTATGGAGAAGGGTTGTCCCTCTGGCCATGTGTCTACAGCGTCTTTTAGTTCCGCTGCGGTATAGACTGGCACAGCTTCTCCAGTAAGTGCTGGGCGTGCCGGAAGTGAAATGACTTCAGTCTGTCCGGGAATCGTAACACTTCCATCGTACACCAAGCAATCATGCGGCGTTAGTCCTGGGTGCTTGGAAGACACGTGCTTGTTGAACCACACCTCTTCTTTGTAGGCCTTTTCATCACACCATTTGCATTTGAACTCTGTAACGTGGCCTGGGTTGGAGGCAAGACAGGCTGGGTTGGACCTAAGATGACGCGTAAAATTGTCCATTCTCCCAAATACGGCTTCACAGCGTAGACACTTGAAGTTGGGCTGACTCTGGGAGCGTGACGCTTTATTACTACGATCACGATCAACTACCGGCTTTTCAGCATTCAACAGCCTGTAGACACTCGGATCTAGGCCTCTTCGCCACTTAATGAAGTCATCATGAGGTACACGTCGAATGGAGAGACGCGATTTTTGCTCATCCTCCATAATTATCCCAGAGGGATCCCGAAAAATCGAATTAGTCCCGACAGCGACAGTCTGTCTTCCTTGCATAATGAAAAATTTGAGTTCTCCACGGTGGGAAACGACCACGCCCCTTCCTAAAAGGATTCCGGCGTCAGGGAAAATGAGTTCAAACGCAGTACCTGGTGAAAGACGTTCCTTGTCGATTTTATCAGTCTGCGTGCCGTTAATTCCGAGGAATGGAAGGTTGTTCTTAACTGCATCTTCGGCATCGTGCTGATCGCTGTCAACCCATGGAAATGAATCATCGAAATCTGAAACCTGAGGTTTCAAGTTGTGTAAGGACAGTGCCATGACATCATCGTGCGATGGCATCAAAAGGTGACCGGAACCTTGCTGTTGGGATGGGTGTTCAACAATGTCAAGGTCATAAAAGGGCTTGAACCGCAGCTGTCCCACTGGGTGCTGAGAGGCATCCTTGAATTCCTTCGCAGCAATCATGTCAGCGACAGGGATTGTTTTTCCCACGGTCTGGTCCGCATGCTTAGTAACCTCGGTTTCATGATTTACGTTGATCAGGCACGGAATCGATGAAAAATACGATTTCTCGTACTTGGGATTTTTCTCTGATGAGCAAACATTGTGAAGAGCTACAATAGTGCCTTCATGAAGGGCAGAGAGGAAGGAGGCGAGCTTCTTTTCATCCCATACAACAACATCAATAATGTGCGTATGGTCGCCTATGAGGGCCCGGAACTTGTAACCTTGTGCGCCTCGAAATGTGGATTGGCGCCAGTCTCTCAGCTGGGAGACTGCATAAACTCGCACAGCGAGAAGATCCACACCTTTCAGGCCAGGTGTGGCCCTGACGCATGAGATTGACTTGGACTCGAGAATATCCGACATTTGATGACCTTATTAAAAAAGAGAAATAAAAAAAGTGGGCCCAAAAATTACGTTTCAGAGAACTTCAGCGCCCAGAGAAGGATGGCGGGTGATGCCACCTGCCAGGATGGCCAAGAAGATCTCAACGCGTCTGAAAGGATGGCTTCCCGAGGGCTCCAGGCTTCTCGAAGACTCCAGGCTTCTCGGGGGCTCCAGAGGCATTGTGTCTGTTGTTCCTTCACGAAAAAAAAATTTTGAGATTGAAATCAATGCTTTTTTCAAATGAATGAAATCACTCAAATTAATTAAAAAAGAAAGATAAAAGCCCTTTTCATTGTCACTTTTGTTCTTCTTCTTCTTCGTCTTCTTCTTCCTCGTAGGCGAGATCGTCACCGTCGTCGGTCCCTTCTCCCTTAATGAGGATTCGGGTGAGCTCTTTTGGCTTATTAGGATCTGTGCACACCACGGTGTACTTCGCCCTTTTTTTCGCTTTGCACTTAGCACATTGTTCATATTCAAACAAAGTACCTTTCTGCGAACGCATGGCCCACGACCACTTGTGATCTCGCGGAGAGCGGCACTCCTGCATCGGCTCCTTCGGTTTACCGGGTCCCCGCTTTCCACGTCCTCGCTTCTCGATGAACTTGACTTTATCGGCCGGCTTATCTTGAACTTGAGGGATTGATAAGGACTGTAGTTCACGGAGTTTCGTCTCCGCCGCGTGGAGCTGGGCATCCAGGGCGAGAAGCATGTCAGGGTCAAAGTCAATTAACTCGTAAGTGTCGTTTTTCGCCTTTTTAAGCCTTGTAATTTCTTCTTCCAAAGGCATGATGGCGTCCTCCAGAGTGGGAAGGGACCCATTGGACTCCGTCGAATCCTTTGTAGGCACAGGAACGGCTTTTTCCGTGTGGCCGGACTTGCACGTAAAACCCCAATGGGTTTCACAAAGGAACTGTTGGCAATCCGCATGCCATGCGAATACAGTGTCCTTACACAGTGCACACCCAATGTCCTTCGCTGTTGAATGCGATTCGCGGAAGGCTGACATAGTGTCCGGGGTCGAACGGGGGTACAGGGTCCAAAAAATGGCCGACAATGGCAAATAGTCCGGGTCCGGTGTAGGAAGTGACATAGGGCTTTTATCTCATTAAAACCGTGCCATGTAAGTGAAAGAAAAAAACAATAATGTAACTAAAAGTACTTTTACCTTTTACCTACGATTTTGCGATAGATTAAATTGTTCCATCCGGTACCAAACCAAGTTCTACGCAGTGATCACGAAAGGTTTTGTGCCCAGCGTAACATCCTTCCGGGGGGCGAGCGGCGGGGGCGGGCGCGCGGCGACGGGATGGCGACACATTATTCCCCTGGGGACGACCGTTATTTTTCATCTCAATTTCTCCATCCCCGTAGAAGGCAGTTTAACGTCCATGG
>Ga0194133_10009141_pt1 | contig 11413 bp, 9 predicted proteins | sample TA2KigOf40mmetaG_FD_155448 | JGI IMG/M metagenome (GOLD analysis project Ga0194133, IMG submission 155448) | Freshwater microbial communities from Lake Tanganyika, Tanzania - TA2015055 Kigoma Offshore 40m | ecosystem: Environmental > Aquatic > Freshwater > Lake | place: Tanzania: Lake Tanganyika...
CAAATCCGCATTGCTGTGCAGCAACATCAATCAGCCGCTCGACCACAAACATGGCTTCGGGCCGGCCGGCGCTGCGATAGGGAATGGTCGGCGGCGTATTGGTGAGCACGGCCTTGCCGCGCACGCAGGCCACCGGCACATCATAGACGCTGGTCATCAATTGCACGCCCTTGTTGAGCGCAACAAAGGATGTGGTGTGGCCGCCCAGATTGCTCAGATTATTCGTGCGCACTGCCAGGAACCTGCCTTTTGCATCCATCGCAAGTTCGGCTTCGACAAAAAGATCGCGCGCCTGATAGTCCGTCAGGAATGCTTCGGTGCGGTCTGGCACATGTTTGACAGGACGGCGCAATTTGCGCGCCGCCCACGAGATCGCAACAAATTCCGGATAGGTCGCATTGCGCGTGCCGAAATTGCCGCCGACGTCTGGCGGCACGATGATTCGCACATTCTCCACGGGAATGCCGAGCGCGCCGGCAATCTCGTTCCTGAACACGACAACGCCAATGCCAAGCGACGCATGCAGCGTAACGACATCCGCTTTCGCATCATATTCGGCGAGCGATGCGCGCGGCTCCATATGCACGCCGGTGACGCGATTGACCCAGGTTGTCAGTTTCACCTTGTGATCGGCTTTGGCAAAGGCTTCTTCAACACCCTTGCTGTCGCCGATCATCGCATCCAGCGCAACATTGCCGGGGATCGTGTCATAGATCTGCGGCGCCTGCGGCTTGACCGCATCAAAGGATCGCGTGACGGGCTTCAGCACGTCCCAATCAACCGAAACCTTTTCTGCTGCATCGCGCGCTGCATTCTGGCTGTCTGCAATCACCATGGCGACAGGCTCGCCCGTGAAGCGCACCTTGTCAGCAATGAGAACGGGATGGCCTGACACCAGCCGTTCTGTCCCGTCGATGTTTTTCAACGGCACATCCGTGCCGGTGAAGGAACTGCCGGTTGCGTGCGGGATCGACTTCACGCCATCTTTCAGCGCGTCCTGACCGGTCCATACGGCGAGAACGCCGGGCATGGCGGCGGCAACTGAAACATCGATCTTGCGGATGCGCGCATGGGCATGGGGCGAGCGCACGAATACGGCATGGACGGGCTGGCGAACCTGGATATCGTCAGCAAAACAGCCCGCGCCCGTGAGCAGGCGCATATCTTCCTTGCGGCGCACAGATGCGCCAATGCCATTTGCCACGGCGGCGTCCATTCCATTTCCTCCCGGCATTCTTGCGCGGCGGGCTGCCGGAGCCCCGCGCGCGTCCTGCATGGATTTCTACGGGCGAAGCCTGCCCTGCGGCAAGGGCCAATGCTACGCCGGCGGCCGGTAAAATGGACCGTGCCCACTTTTGACCGGCGGACTTGATCGCCTCCCGGCCTTCCTTTACGGGCAATGACAACGCAAGGCCGGCCAACGCAGGGCCGCACCGGGCGGCCATGGATTCCAGGAATGCGTGAACATGAAAATCTGCCGTTTTGACGATAACAAGCTTGGCGTTGTGGAAGGCGATAGCGTGAAAGACGTCAGCGCCGTTGCGCGGCAATTGCCGGCTGTGACCTGGCCTGTGCCGCATGGCGATCTTTTCATCGCCCATCTCGACAAGATGATCCCCTTGATGCGTGAAGCCGCCAAGACCGCGCCCGCCATACCGCTGGCGAAGGTGAAGCTGCTTTCGCCTGTCGCCAATCCCCCGCGCATCATCGCTGCGCCACTGAATTACGCCCTGCATGTGCAGGAAGCTGCCGACCCGGCGCTCAATCACGGCGTGCATATGCCCGGCCATGAAGGCTTTGCCACGCCGATTGACAAATATGGCCTGTTTCTCAAATCCCAGACCGGGCTGATCGGCGCAGGCGAAACGGTCGTGCTGCAATGGCTGGACCGGCGCAATGATCATGAAATCGAGCTTGGCGTGATCATCGGCAAGGGCGGACGAAATATTTCGCGCGAAGATGCGCTCAAGCATGTTGCTGGATATTCCATAGCGCTCGACATGGTGGTGCGCGGGCCGGAAGACCGCAGTTTCCGCAAGTCGGCTGACACCTATTCGGTGCTTGGCCCGTGGATGGTGACTGCGGATGAAATCGCGGATCCTGATTCACTCGATTTCAGCATTGAAGTGGGCGGGGAAGTGCGCCAGCGTTCCAATACGCGCGATCTGATCTGCGATGTGCGCGATCTGATTGTGCGCGCGTCAAATGTCTATGCGCTTTATCCCGGCGATGTGATCATGTCCGGCACGCCTGATGGCGTGAGCAGCGTCAAGCCGGGCGGTGTCATGCATTGCCGCTTTGAGAAAATCGGCGAGATGGATGTGCGCGTTGGCTGATCAGCCAGCGCCTTTCTACTAGGCTGCACCTTGCTTTACCAGGAAGCTTTCGCCGCGGTCCAGAAAATCCAGCGCCAGCGCGCCAACGCGGCCGGGTTGATCAAACTCCAGCGCATGCGCCGCATCCCAGATGAATGTCAGATGGGAGTGCGGAATATTCGCCTTGGCGAGCCGTGCAGATTCAGCCGGGATGATGCCGTCCAGCGTGCCGATCAACACCAGCGTGCGCGATTGGATTTCGCCAAGCCGCTCCGCCAGCGCGTGATCAAAAGGCAAGGCCTCCAGCAAGGCGCTAGCCGTCTTGCGATTGGCGGCAAGGACGGCGTCGCTACGGGTTTCCTTTGGCGCGCGTCCGGGGTGCGCGTGCAGTTTTTTGAAGCGCTCGGCAGGATCCTGCGGCAAGCCGCCGAGTTCGCGCGGGCGCAATCCGGCAGGCGCTTCCAGCACAAGCTGGCCCACAGTCTGGGGATACAGGATGGCAAGCCACATGGCGATCCAGCCGCCAAATGATTCGCCCATCACATCGCAGCTGCCGCCGCATTCCTTTGTGATGAACTCAGCAACCACGCCCGCGAGTTTCTGCACACTGTCAACGCCTGGATGGGCGGGCATGCCTTCAAAGCCGGGCATGAAAGGCGCATGCACGCGATGGCTTTGCGCGAGGCATTCAATCACCGGCGAGACGCGCGGACCAGCCGCGCTGTGCAGATGAATGAGCGGGCGGCCCGCGCCGCCGCTGCGCACGCGCAGCACACCGGTTGAAAGCGTGTAATCGCGTTCGGCAAAACTGACCTGTGTCACGCGGAAATCCTTGTTGTTCTTGCATTATTCTTGCTACATCAGATCATGCAGGGTTTACAGATGGCGCACTTCCGGCAACACTTTGTCGCGGAACAATTGCATGCTCTTGTAAACAACGCTTTCCGGCGTTGAACCGAGTTTCATGTTCATGTTGATATGGCCCGCGCCCAGATGCTGGCGCAACCGCTTGATCTGCTTGATGACGGTTTGCGGACTGCCGCACAGGATTGTGCCCGCTTCAATCTGTTCCTTGATCCCGCGCTGCTTGAGCGTTTCAAGGCGTTTGACAAAATATTCGCCCGCGCCAGCGCCCGATGAACCTTCACCAAAGAATCGCGTTTTCTGAATGACGATCCGCTGCGCATCCTGCTGCGGGCGCATCAGCACACGATGGAAATAGGCAAGGCCCTTGGCCATATGCTCTTCGGCCTCCTCATCGGTATCTGCGATGCAGGTGCCTTGTCCGATCAGAATATCGTCAGGGCCGGGATTGCGGCCATGTTCACGCGCGCTTTCGCGATAGGTGTCGATGAGGCCGCGCGCAATGTCGAGATCGGCGATCAGCGTCAATCCGACCATGGCGGGAAACTGGCCGACAAACTGCGCTGATTCCTTGTTCGACGCCGACAGCAAGATGCGTGGATGCGGCGTTTGATGCGGGCGCGGCCAGATTGAAATCGAGCGGTACTGATAATATTCACCCTCCCAGCCAAAGGGCTCCGGCTCTGTCCATGCTTTCAGAATGATGTTCAGCGCCTCGCGCATGCGCCCGCGCGATTCATCGGGTGAAATATTATAGGCGATATATTCATGCGGAATGCCGCGCACGAAGCCTGCAATCAGCCTGCCGCCGCTCATCACATCCAGCATGGCGTATTCTTCTGCAACCCGCACGGGATTGAGCAGCGGCAGAAGATTGCCAAGCATGGCGAGCTTGATCGACTTCGTGCGCTGGGTCAGCGCGCCGCCGATCAGATTGGGATTGGACATCAGCGAATAGGGCGAGAAATGATGCTCGTTGCAGCCCACCCAGTCGAAGCCACAGTCCTCGGCATGAGCCATGGTGTCGATATAGGTCTTGTAGAATTCGGTTCCGCGAGGACCGCTGAAGGCGCCATTGCGCGCGGGCCATTGGGTCGGCGCTTCATCCAGATCGGTCCATGGCATGAGATGGAAAAACGAGAAGTGCATTGGTGTTTCCTGGGCGTGTCCTGTTGCTGTTATTATTGACGGACCGCGAAATATTGTCCGGCGGCCGGAACGGCGGCAATCTAGGCGCGAAAGGGCATGGCGCGCAAGACGCGGCAATCCGCCTCAGCGCGAGGGCGGCTCCATCCCACGCTCTCCATACCAGGCCTCGCATTCATCAAAAGCCTGTTCAATGCGCCGGTGGCGTTCTTCCAGCAAAGGTTTGGCCCAATTGTGGGTGAATATATAAAATTCGCGCTTGCGGATGGCGCGCAGCACACGCTCGCCCACAACGTCAGGCGGCAAGCCTTCGTTGAGCAAATGCGCAAATTGTTCGCTCTCCTCGCGTTTGAATGCGCCGCCCATGCGCGGCGGGCGGGCGCGGCCGGAGCGGAAAATGCCGGTGTTCACCGCCGCAGGCGCAAGCACTGAAATGCCGATATTCGAACCTTCAAGGTCTTGCTCCAGCGCTTCGGACAAGGCGACCACGGCATATTTCGTCATTGAATAGGGGCCGGTGTCCCATCCCGGTTGCATGCGGAAGCCGCCGATGGAGGCGGTGTTGACGATATGGCTGTCTTCGCCATGGGCGCGCATATGCGGAATGAAAGTCTGAAAGCCATGAATCACGCCATGCAGATTAACGCCGATGACCCAATCCCAATCTTTCGCAGGCAAACGCTCAATCGGCACGCCATGCATGGAAATGCCGGCATTGCTGCACAGAACATGCACCTTGCCAAACACTTCGAACGCCTGCGCAGCGGCTTTTTCAATCTGCTCGCGCACGCTGACATCCGCTTCAACAGCAATAGCCTGCGCGCCGAGGCGATTGATCTCCGCGAGCGCATCATCAAGCCCCTCGCGGCGGATATCGCACAGCACAACATTCATGCCCTGCCGCGCGAATGTGCGGGCCATACCGAGCCCGATGCCTGATCCCGCACCGGTGACAAATGCCGTCTTGCCCTGAAAATGTTCCACCGGCGTTTCTCCAGATTTGGCGCTTGCAGATTGGTCCTTGCAGATTTGGACCTTGCAGATCGGTCCTTGCAGATCGGTCCTTGCAGAATTGATCCTTGCTGACATGATCCCTGCAGGCGCCGTCCATGCTGGCGCAATTTGCTGCAGATTTCACCCGCTTGTCCAGCATTGCTGTTGCCCATCGCGCCGCAAGTCTCTAAGACCTGAATGAATTTGAGGGGAACCCACATGCGCCCATCCAAACGCGCGGTTGACGAAATGCGGCAGGTGACGCTGGAGCGCGGCGTCGCGCGCTTTGCCGAAGGCTCCTGCCTGATCAAATGCGGCGAGACGCATGTGCTCTGCACCGCGTCCCTGGAAGACAAGCCGCCGATGTGGCTGCGCGGACAGGGCCGCGGCTGGGTGACAGCCGAATACGCCATGCTGCCGCGCGCGACATCAACGCGCACACGCCGCGAAGTAACATCAGGCAAGCCTTCCGGCCGCACGCAGGAAATCCAGCGGCTGATTGGCCGCTCGCTGCGCGCTGTGGTTGATTTGCAGGCGTTGGGCGAACGGCAGATCACCATCGACTGCGATGTTCTGCAAGCTGATGGCGGCACGCGCACGGCATCGATCACCGGCGCATGGGTTGCGCTGCATGATTGCCTGAAATGGATGCATGCGCGCTCGATGATCAAGAACATGCCGCTGAATGACCATGTCGCGGCGATTTCCTGTGGCATTGCGGCGGGTGAGCCGGTGCTTGATCTCGATTATGCAGAAGATTCAACCGCTCATACCGACGCCAATTTCGTCATCACAGGCGCCGGCAATCTCGTGGAGATACAGGCAACGGCGGAAGGCGCGACCTTCAATGAAGAGCAGCTCGCGCGGCTGATGGCGCTGGCGCGTAAGGGGGTTGGTGAACTGGTCGCGCTGCAGAAACAGGTGATTGCCTGACATGAACGCATCCAGCCGGTTGCTCCTGGGAAAAATCGTTATCGCCACGCATAATGCCGGCAAGCTGCATGAAATGCGCGAATTGCTTGAGCCCTATGGCATTGAAGCCCTTTCCGCGGGTGAGTTGAAGCTGCCGGAGCCTGATGAAACAGGCGGCGATTTCATCGCCAATGCGCTGATCAAGGCACGCAGCGCGGCGCAGCTGGCGCAGCTGCCTGCCTTTGCCGATGATTCTGGTCTTTGCGTTGAAGCGCTGGGCGGTGAACCCGGCATTCATTCCGCGCGCTTTGCAAAAGACGCCGGCGGCTTTGCGCAAGCCATGACAAAAATTGACGCGCTGATGCGCGCTTGCGGCAATACAAGCCGCAGGTCTCAATTCGTCTCGGCGCTGGCGCTGGTGTGGCCGGATGGTTTCGAACAGACATTCGAAGCCAAAGTGCATGGCGATATTGTGTGGCCGCCGCGCGGCGAACGCGGTTTTGGCTATGATCCATTCTTCCTGCCGGACGGGCATGATCGCACATTCGGTGAAATGAGTTCGCAGGAAAAGCATGGCGTTCCGGCAGATGGATCACAGGCGCTGTCGCATCGCGCCCGCGCGTTCCAGATGCTGGCGCGCGCCTGCCTGAAGAAAATCTAGGCGAAAGATCAAACCAGAAAGCGGCCGCCATCAACAATGATGCGCCCGCCGGTCGATGATTTGAGATGGGTAACGCAAGCCATCACCGCCTGCGCGACATCTTCCGGCTCAACAACTTTCTTCAAAGGCGAACCGGCAGCAATTTTCTCCAGCTCCGGGCGGCCGCGTCCCGCAACAAAGTCTGTCGCAACCGCGCCGGGCGAGACACACATGACGCGAATTTCCGGACCGAGCACACGCGCCAGTGCGAGGCTGATATTGTCAATTGCAGCCTTCGAAGCGCAATAGGCGATATTGCTGCCTGAACCGGTGAAACCGGAGATCGAAGAAATATTGACAATCACCGCATCGCCCGTCTGCTTCATCAAGGGCGCGCAGGCGCGGATCATCGAAAACGGACCGCGCACATTGGCGATCAGCATCGCATCCATGAAATCATTATCCAGCGCATCAAGGTTGGCATGGGCAATGGGCCGGGTGAAGCCGGCTGAATTAACAAGCACATCAAGCCGGCCGAATGCAGTGTGCGCAGCCTGCGCCGCCGCGCGGACGCTGGCGGCGTCTTCCAAAGCGATGCGTTGAATACAATGGCCGTTGCCCGGCAGGCTTGCGCGCAGTTTTTCCGCGCGCTCTGCACTGCTGTAATAGCCAATCATCACACGCGCGCCTGCTTGCGCCAGCATTTGCGCCGTGGCTGCGCCAATGCCATTGCTCGCGCCTGTGACAAGCGCGCATCTGCCCTGCAAGGAAGCGCCGGTCATCTGCTTCATACTCCTTTGCGCGAAGGGTTCACGCCTTCATTTTGCGAAAACCGCCTGCCTTCTGGATTGCAGACCAGATGCGATGGGGTGTATAGGGCAAATCAACATTGTTGACGCCAAGCGGGCGCAGCGCATCGACAACGGCATTGGCGATTGCGGGAACTGCGCCAGTCGCACCTGCTTCGCCGACACCTTTTGCGCCGAGCGGATTGGTTGGCGAGGGCACAGGCCTGTCAAACAGCTTCATCGGCGGCAGATCATCAGCGCGCGGCATGAAATAATCCATGAAGCTGCCGGAAACGATCTGGCCATTCTTGTCATAGATGTAATGCTCACCCATGACCTGGCCGAGGCCCTGCATGAAGCCGCCAACTACCTGGCCTTCAGCCAGCGTGTGATTGATGATGTTGCCTGCATCATCCACCGCGACGTAATTCACAATCTCGACAATGCCGGTTTCAGGATCAATCTCGACTTCGCAAATATGCGCGCCAGACGGGAATGAATTGGCCACCAGCAGCACTTCGCGCGAATCAAGTGGATTGCCTTTCTTCGTGCCGTATTTCTTCGCCAGATCAATCAGGCCGACCGAAAGATCAGTGCCTCGCACGCTATAGCTGCCATTCTTGAATTCAATGTCAGCTTCTGCTGCTTCCAGATGGCGGGCGGCAAGTTCCTTGCCCTTGCGGACAACTTCATGGGCTGTCTTCACCAGCACGCCGCCATGATTCATCATCGAACGAGAGCCAATCGTGCCGCCGCCTTTCAGGTCAGGCATGTCCGGATCGCTGCCGCGATAGGTGATCAGTTCAGGATCAATGCCGAAGACTTTCGCCACGACTTCAGGATAGACGGTTTCATGTCCCTGGCCTGATGCGCCCGATACGGTATAAAGCACGGGATTTCCCGCTTCGCCGAATTTGATCACGCCGTCTTCAGATGGCGCGCCGCCGCCTGCGGGCTCAATGAATGTGGTGCAGGAAATGCCCCGCAGCTTGCCATTCTTCAACGATTGCATGCGGCGGCGTTCAAAGCCTTTCCAGCCGCCATGTTTCAACGCATCCGCCATCAGGCCTGCAGGATCGCCACTGTCATAGACAGCGCCGGTCACAATTGTGAACGGGAACGCCTTGCGGCCGATCATGTTTTTCTTGCGCAGTTCGATGCGGTCCATGCCAAGTTCACGCGCGGCCTCATCAACGAGTCGTTCGGCGAGATAGACGACATTGGGGCGCGCAGCGCCACGATAGGCGGTTGTCGGCGTTGTGTTGGTCACCACAAGGCGATGCAAGCCATAGAAGGCTGGAATGTCATAGACATTCACGGGATGGCGCGATGGCCCGGCTGTATTGATGAACGGCCCCGCGCCCGAGAGATAGCCGCCGCAATCAACAATCCATTCAACGCGCAGGCCGATGAATTTTCCTTCCTTGTCCAGCGCCAGTTCGCCGCGCAGTTTGGCCGCGCGCGCATGATGATCGCTCGCCATGGTCTCGGTGCGGGTTGAAACCCATTTCACCGGACGTCCGGTCATTTTCGCTGCGAGCATCACAACCGGATATTCGGCATAGGCTTCACTACGCACGCCAAAGCCGCCGCCGACATCCCAGGCGTGAACGCGGATTTTGTCTTCCGGCACATTCGCGCCGACGGCAAGGCCGGGGCGCATCATGGTAATGCCTTGTGTTGGCACATGAACGTCATAGACGCCGCGTTTGGCGTCATAGGTCACGACAGCAGCCTTGGGCTCCATCGGATTGCCGGCAATGCGCGGCGCATCAAGATCAATGCGCGTGACATGGGCTGCTTTTGCAAAAGCATCCGCGGCTTTCTTCGCATCGCCATATTCAAAATCATAAACGAGATTGTTGGGAATATCCGCATAGAGCTGCGTTGAAGACGGCTCGAGCGCTTTTTCCATGTCGATCACGCAAGGCAGCGGCTCATAATCGACAACGATCTTTTCGGCTGCATCCTGCGCTGCTTCAAGCGTTTCGGCAGCGACAAAGGCGACAGCATGGCCGACGAACATGACCTTGCTGTGGGCCAGCACTTCGCGTCCGGTCGGGATGAGTTTGGCGCCGCCCTTGCCGGGCGTCTGCACCATTTGCGGCAGCGGCGCGCAACCTGCGGCCTGCGTATCCTTGCCGGTCAGGACAGCAACAACGCCGGGATGGGCCAGCGCTTCAGAAGTATCCACTGATCTGACCCGCGCATGGGCATGATCGGAGCGCAGAAAAAATCCATGCAGCTGTTTGGGAAAATTCCAGTCGGAAGTGTAGCGGCCCTGCCCGGTCACAAGCCGGAAGTCCTCGCGGCGGCCTTTGAATTTATCGCTCATGTGACGTCTACTCTGCTTGAATGCCGTGTGATGGGTGGAAATGCTTGCGCTGACAGGCCTATTCGATCAGCGCACGGGCGCGCGCAACCAGCGGCTTGGGCGTCGCCAGAACATCAGCGACAACTTTCTGCATGGTTTCACCACTGACAGGATCGATCTCAACGCGCATCTTTTCTGCTTCGCGCACGAAATCTGGATCGCCCATCACTTTCAGGAAAGCCGCACGCAATGCTGCGACACGTTCAACCGGCGCGCCATTGGCGGCAAGCGGACGGCCGAGGCGCGTGCCGGAAATGACCAGCTCGACGACCTTGAGGTCGTCTTCATTCTTCACCAGATCGCTGATTGATGGAATGTTCCCAATGTCCCTGGGCTTGGGGCCTGCATACACCAACACGCGAATGTCGCCATTCTTCAGCCAGTCCGGCTTGGTGGCTTTCCAGCTCGACCAGGTGTTGTTGCGCGCCTGCACTTCGCCGCGCTCCATCGCCAGATTGATGGCGTTGCCACCCTGATAACCTGCGACGATCTTGAATTTTGTGCCGAGAATTTCGTTCAGCATCGCCGGGAATGTATAGGTGATCGCGCCCTTGCCGCTGGCACCCGCGACGACTTCCTTGTTGCGGGCCTCTTCAATCGAACTGACGCCTGCTGTTTTCCATACGGTCATTGTCTCGACTGTCGGCGAAATCGAACCAATCCATTGCAGCTTGCCGGTATCAAATGTGATTTGCGACATGCCAGCCGCCTGCATGGCGGGGAAATTATTCGCAATCATGCCGATGGATGTGCCGTCCTTTGGCGCCACCTGCATCAGATAAGCAACCATTTTCGCGCCGCCTGCGCCGGTCATGTTTTGCGCCACCACAGTGGGATTGCCGGGAATATATTTGCCGATATGGCGCGCAACCATGCGGGCATGCATGTCGTATTCGCCGCCAACGCCAACTCCGATCAATACATTGATGGTTTTGCCGCGGTAAAATTCTGCGATGGCTGCGTCATTTGCTTTTGCCGGCGCAGCAAGTCCCGCCAGGCAAGCGGCAAGGCAAGCGGCGAGACAAGCGGCGGCAAGCGCCTTGCCGGAAAAGCTGTGAATGAAATATCGCCGCATAAAGTCCTCCCACCTGTCCGCGTGAACGATTTTCGCTTGCTGGGGACTTAACGCATTGGTCAGCGGCGGTCCATAGTCAACGGGCGCGGATCACTTGGCTACCACGGATCACTTGGCTGCCGCGGATCACTTGGCTACCGCGGATCACTTGGCTGCCGCGGATCACTTGGCTGCCGCTGCCGAGACCCCGGGCAGGCGGGCCGCGCCGGGCAGGGTGATGCGGAAATGCGCGCCTTCGCCAGCAGCCAAATCCAGCAGTTCAATCCGCCCGCCATGGGCCTCGACAAGCTCGGCGGCAATCGCAAG
>Ga0194133_10009143_pt1 | contig 11412 bp, 8 predicted proteins | sample TA2KigOf40mmetaG_FD_155448 | JGI IMG/M metagenome (GOLD analysis project Ga0194133, IMG submission 155448) | Freshwater microbial communities from Lake Tanganyika, Tanzania - TA2015055 Kigoma Offshore 40m | ecosystem: Environmental > Aquatic > Freshwater > Lake | place: Tanzania: Lake Tanganyika...
TAGCTTGAAATAAACCATTAGTTTCTCATATAGATTTTAAGCCAAATCAAATACATTTTTCGTGCTTCAAATTTCACCCGGGCAACGCCGGGTACCCTCAGCTTGTTTCATTATAAATCCAAACAAATTGAAAATGATATTAAATTATTTTTCAGATTTGGAAAGAGAAGCCTCCCAGAATCAGGAGATAAAATTGATTATACTGCAATGGTATTAAGTTACTTTTTAATGATTCTACCAAGGAAGGATTTTTTGTCCAAGCACCAATCACTAAAACCAGATGAAAAGTGCTTAGAACATGTGCTAAAGCATGCCAGGTAACTCACCCAGATTGATAAAAATTAGATCTGAAATCCAGGCCAGGACCCAGGGAACCTTCTTTGCCTTGCTGACATTTTCATCCCAAGCCCTATTAAAATGGGAATACGACGTTTCGCCATAAACTGTTTCGCCATAGTCATTTCGCCATATGCGCCATTTTGCCAAATGCACCATTTCGCCATATACGTGCACGCACTCATCGTAACGCGTGTGTGCACGCAGCCCTGCAGGGTTAGGTTAGCATGCGGGCGCTCGTTAGGTTAGGCTAGGTTAGCAATGTTAGCGTGCGTACGTCGTATGGCAAAACGACTGTGGCGAATCGGCATATGGTGAACTGGATCATATGGCAAATCGACTATAGCGAATCGGCATATGGCGAAACGACATCATATCCTATTAAAATATTATTCTAATATACTTTTTGGCTGGATGCTGATAATGGTGTTGCTCACGTATCAACATGGGTCTTTGAGTCTATACTGGACCAGAATAGGCAATAGGTTATCCAGTTATTTCTCTTTAAAACTTGCACTATGGTCTTGTACTGAATAATAAGTATCATTAAAATGTAAGATACTATTTTTCAGTACATATGGCAAAATTTATGTAGATTATCTCTAATAATGCATACGAGAGGCTCACATGGCGTCGTTAAGACAAGATAGAGACGTCGGAAGTCACTCTTACATTAACCTACTTCTATGAACTAACTCCTTTTATAGAAATACTAGCGAACCGGGGCCCGGCACTGCCCGGAACAAAAATTTTTTGAGAGTTTACCCATCTGAACATTTTATGTATATTACACAAAATAATTTCCTTTGTGATCTGTTGGAGTTTGGGTTACCCCGGGGTCAGGGGGTTGAGTTGGCAGGTTCATACTTGTATTACGAACCTTCCCTTAGTTGGTGTGGAGGTCTGTACAAAATTTGGTGGAGATTAGTCTGGCGGGTGAAAGAGGGGCAGGTACATAGGTACAAAACAGTCTGTTTTATATAGATAGAAAAGACTGTGGTGACAAATTTTCATAATACTTTATTGGGTTAGTATGTACTTTACCACTTTTTCTAATATATAATCTTATAAAAGATAGCTAAATCTAAGACTAATTATCTGCCTCTGTATCTTACGTCTAAGCGCAAAAGAAAATAACTCGGTAACATGTAAAGGCATGCAAACCTTTTTGAGGACATGTGAAACAGGAGGACGCTGATCTGGAGCGCTTGGGGATCAAAGGTGGATAGAAAGGTTGCATGATCAAAAAATGGTAAAACCGTGAACTTAAAATCATGTACCGGAATCTGTGTGAGCTGTCTACATTTATCATCTAAGGTATACTTTTTTCCTGCAGCTAGGAATCATATATTTGTCAACCAAGGGTCAACGGTTGCCTGGATGTACCAGGGTTTGAATCCATGACCCTCCAATTCCCAGCCAGGGGCCATGCAAGGAGGCTACAGCAACCCCAAAATTTTTACCATTGGAGTTTACTTTTACACACAAAAATTACTCAACACTGTTTCATTGTTTTTAAGTTAAAGATTACTCAAACCCATGTTATAAGTCTTATAACCAACACCATCCTTTCTGAACAAATAAGGTCTTTCACATTTGACCCTGGGGATGGTCTGCTGATAATTACCATTTTAAAAATTTGTTTTTGCTAAATTGTTAGAAACGGCCTCCATTTACACGTCCTCCTCATCCAAGCAGGATGTTGGGAATCTGAAAGGAAATCATCTCCAGACAAAATTGGTTATATCAGGTAAAAATTGCTTGTAAATAATTTCCAACTTGAAACTCCAAAATTGTGTAACAACAGGTTTGGAAAAAGAGATTTCACCATCAATAGGAATGAAGATTCCGATTTTGCATAATCTGGCTGGAATTCGACCAATTATCAACAAAGCTTTAAGATGTATGGGATATGAGAAAAGCATCTGAACATATTTTTTTTCCTTAAATAAATGTTTAATCAAAAATTCTCCAAAACGATGGTCTGATAATAATAAAATTGTAATGCAAGCAAAAATCTTTTTCAATTTTTCTCCAAACTTTCAAAATGAACCAGATTTAGTAAAGTTGAAGAGTTGGGCCCAATTCAATTGATAAAAAATGAGAAGTTTTAATCCTTAAAAATCTTTATCCTTCCCGAGCGAAGCAAAGTGGGAGCTTAGAAATTTGTATTAGGATCGCGGCAAAATGGCGTAACGTCACACGCCAATCCATCTGTCACCTCATTCTCCATCCACAGTGAGGTTAGAGACTTGGAAATTGGCATGCATATACCCCACATAGAGGGCTCCAAAGCTACTGTCCAGATTTTTGATATTTTTGTCTAGAAGTCGAGATATTTAAGTTCAAATCTTTAAAAGCTCCCATAATTATAAAACTAGTGAAAAGTTTTAAAAATAAAATTATTCAAACATTTAGCTAAAAATGTTGTTTTACAAACTTTTCATTAGCTTTAAAATTGACAAAGCCATGAATTTTTTAATTAGTCAGGTTGAATTTTTAAGTCAAATTTCAGATCGGATCAAGAATTCTGGCGCCATAAATGGCCAAATTTGGTAAAAATCAGTGTTACTTATGTAACACTTATTTTACCTTGAGAAAAGGGGGGGGGGTGAAGGGTCGCTTGGGAGGATTTGGCATTTTTCATTTTTCCCCGCACAAAAAATGCCCGTCTAATTAATTCTTTTATCGTAAACAATGAACTGTCATTGTAAATTTGTTTGTCTTAAATCTATTTCTTAAAATGACAGGAATGACCTTGCCTAAAATGTTACTGACCAGACTGAGAAACCTATTCTCAATTTTTGGGCATATTGGCTAAGATAAGAATTTTTTCATATTTTTCATAATTTGAGTTAGATCTACTCACATCCAGAATCTATCATGATCTACATGAATGAATGTACCGTATTTTTATTACACCTAAGAATATTGTGTATACCGCGATCAGGAACCTCATATCAGGAGATTCTTCATCTGGGAAACTCGCTACATCAGATATCTTATCTGATGTCTGGGTTTCTCATTATACATCATGTTTCTTGTTTGGTGTCTGGAGAACCACTTATGTGTGCTATCTATCTGTATCCTGATTAGGTTAGGGTAGATAAGAACTCATGTTTGGAATCTGAAGTTAGGTTGAATAAAGATTCAAAACAAACAGCATTGTCTTTTTGCTTTTGGGCAAGGTCTGACAAATGAATGAAAGATTGAGAAGAGTTGAACTTCAACCTATATTGAAAACTTTTTTTCCAAATGATTGGCACATTCACAACAAAAAAAACTTAAACTGTAGCAAGAAATGATGTCAAGTTTTGGTTCAAAAGAAATGGACCTGATTGAAGATTTCATAGCAATACAGAAAATTGGTTTGTTCACTCGATTTGTCTTTTGATTTAAACAATTTTAAACTTTGAATCATTTTCTTTTTATTGAACTAGTACGAACCATGCAAAATAGGATGAAATAAGAACAAGATTTGAAGAATGAAAAGTACAAGTTGTGTGGCACCTGCTCTAAGGGGCCGCCACAGCCATTTGTGGGTGGGTGGATATAAGGTGTGGCCTTACAAAAAATCGAGATTATCTAGAGAAATTTCATGTTGTATTCCATGCACCATGAGTAAGTTGAGGTGAATCTTATATAAATAGTGCCACCTTCTTCTAGAATTTACACTAAAGAGTTCTTTGTGTGAGCAAATGGGGTTGGTTGGGTGGGGGGTCACCCTTTTGGTTGACTTTTAGCTTTGGAGAAAAAAATGTTGAGAGAAAATGGGTCAATTAATAAATAAGAACAAAAATAATTTCTTTTTTTTGTTGCCCTCGAGTGTCAAATCTATTAATCTTTAAAAATGTTAATAAAAGTTTTAGATAAAAATTTAAGGTTTTTTTTAATAAATTTTTTTTCTTTAAAAGTAGGTCCCATGTGATGGGTAGCTGTGAGACAGCTATCCATAAAACTCGCCCACATAATAAAAGTCATTGTTGGAGCGCAAGTCTTGGGATTTCTTTTGGCTTTGAGTTTGGCTTTGGCCCTGGGTGGGGCCATGTCGCTTGGGATTTGGGTGAGAAGTTGCTGATGAGCAGGGGCGGGAGGGTCTAGAGGTAGAGGGGCCTCCCCGGTGCGTGTGTCCTGAGTCGCGAGGAGATTTGCGACGTCCTTGAGAGGAGATGCCTATCTCACCAGGGTCAGGACCAAATGCGTTGAGCACCTGGAAAAAGAAAATGTCAAGTCCAGATTGGCTGCATGTGGAATGCAAGGCTCACCTGGTCATAAGAAGGTGGGACAGTAGAGCAGGAGGCATAGTCTGGTGGGGCTGAGGCAGAGGATGATGATGACTGAGTGGAGCAGGATTCAAAGTGACCTGCCAGAGGGTAGCCCTAAAATGGAATCAAAAATATTTTTCTGGAAAGGAGGAAAGACTCAATTGAAGCTTACCTGGTGTCTTTGGTGGGAAGAGTGACTGGCCTGAGGCTGGGGAGGCAGAGGGTGTCTGCCTGCAGGACCATGATTGGGGCATGTCGGGGCAGAATGGGTGGACCTCATGGAGTGACCAGACTGCAGGTAAAGTGTGTTATGAATAGAAAAGTGGTTAAAGAATTCTGGATTTTGCAATTACTTGAAAACTGGCAGAGGACTCTTGGCGCTGAAAGGAGTGCATGGACCGCGATGTTGAGCAGGATGGTGGACCCCCAAACCCTTCAAGCTCATGCTGGCTGTTCCGTTGAGGCTGCTTGAGGTGGGCATTTTGCCCAAGATGGGGTGGTACCTGTGGGGGGTTGCCATTGCCTGTCTGAGTGTGAGAGTGAGCATGGCTGTGGGCATTGGGATGGAAATGGTGTCCTGAAGAAGTACCAGGTGGGCGTGTGTGAAGGACGTGACCCCCATTTCTGGCCGAGGCATTGTTCCCTCCATTTGGAAAGGCCTGGAAAATAACAACATTCAGTGTCAAACTCTCTCCATAACCAGCACCTTCATCTACCTGGTTCTGTCGTTGGGGAGAATCTGTGCTCCCCTCACTTCTGTAACCGTCAATCCCTGTCCTAGAGCCTGACCCAGCACTGCCACGTCCACCACCTAAGCCATCACTTCTATACCCACCATCGCTCTGCCTGGAAGAGGCTCTGCCTATACCCTAAATAAAAAATGTCAATAATAAACTAATACAGTGGAGAGGTTAAAATTTAGGTTCTCACTGCTCCTCGGCAAGAGTGACAAGGGTAGGGTGCTCCAGTGCCACCACTACCACTGCCAGCACCCGTCTCAGACCCAGAATGAAATTCCTACAACAACAAAATAGGCTTTAGTACAACTGAAATATTGATTTCTTGAGTGATCTCACCTGTCGGCTGTTGCTTCTTGAGTTGAGGCTCCCTTTGCCTGCATCAATGATTCCACCTCCACTGTTACTCCTCCTGATGGCAGCCTCAGTCACCTCGACCGTATACAGTTCCTCGCAGCTGTTGCCCCTACTGTCTTTTGCATGGCTACTTGGATGACGCCCAGATCTGATACAAAAAATAAAGAATAAAAATATCTCATGTTGTACAGCAGGGTTGTGACAAATTGGGTGAAAAATGTTTATCTGTCCGTCTGTCACCTCTATCTCTTCACACAGTTTTAAAGCTAGAATGTTAAAAATTGGCAGGAATAATTATCATATTAATGAGAGATTTGAGGTCAAAGATGGAGCTCAAAAATAACATAATCGTGCTAGTCACATCTGGTTTGTCAGATTTGTAAAACCCTCTTTCTCAGCTCCCAGACAAAACATGAAAAATCCAAATGGTCCATTTTTTGCAAGGGATGAAGCTGTCTGGATCCAAACTTTTAAGTACCTAGCTACAAAACTAAGGGAGCTATTTGAGGTCAAATATGGACCTGTTTTTATGTATTGTGGAATTTTGCAAGCCCGGGCGGGTTTGGCAATTTTCCCACACAAAAAATGTCTGTCAACTTGATTAAAGTTAACTCAAAGATGCCACAAATGGAGAAATTCAGTGAAGATGGATATTATGAAGTTTGCCTTTGAAACATCCCAATCTTGTTCTAAGATATTAGTTTTAGTAATATTATCAGGCAAAAAAATTTATTCCATTCCAGAAAAAAATTTAAATTCTTTAAAGATCTTCCCTGTAAACTGAGTCATTCCAAACAGGCTGCCATTGTTTTCATTCCCACCTTTATTTTCACGTCGTTTCAGTTTTACCCTTTTTCAAGAAGTCTAATATTTTCTTGATCTGTTTCTCTGTCTCCCTTTTGTATATAAAGCCCCTGTTTCCTATCAGTAAACAGTTCAGTATCGATTCTTTTCTTGATTGGGAAGGTCTTCACTGGGATTCCCGCTTTTCACGCTCATCTCATCATTGCTTGCTATTTTTGCCTCCGTTTTACACCTTCTTATGCACTTTACTAGCTAAAATTCATTTTCAGTTTTCAAAATTTATTTTGCTTATTGAAAGACTGTCTTTTCTGAGTTTGAATTCATAGTCTTGCAAAAAACCAAAAGCTTTTCAAAGTTAAATGTAGTACAAGGTTCTGAAATTAAACCCAGAAGTAGAAAAAAATAGGTTTAAGGAAAAGAATAGGTTTGGTTGATACATTCAAATGTTGCACAAACTTTAGTGCAAAAGCATCAATATTTTTTTAAGTTTAGTTTATTAATGATTTTTTAAATTAGATTCTTGATAGGTTAAATTGTTCAGTATATTTGAATTTGTAATAAAAGTAAAAATGAATAATGCTTGTGTTTACTAAAATTCGGAACATTTACTTTTTTGTAACCCAACCTCTTGTTTTATCAATAGTTCAAGTTATGTCAATAACTAAAATACCTCCCAGTTTTAGACTCCATCTAGAAACTGAAATTCCAAATTAAAAAAAAATGGAAGATTCAAGCATACTTAAGCGTGAAGCAGAGTTAAGAAAACGAAATGATGAGATCAAGTCTCGAAGACATTCAGTGGATGTAATCCAATCGGAACAAAAATCAGTTGAAAAAGTGGAGTCTGCCATTACTGAGTCAGAAGCTTCTAGGAGGTCTGTCAATGCAATTAAAAAGTTTGAAAAGGTATTAAAAGTTGTATAAAAGTAGCTAAGGCTCCAGGCCCAAAATGTTTGGCGCGGATTGGCTAATTTTTTTGCTGCTTGGGTTGGGTCGGGTTAGTCACCTTTGGTTTTGGAGAATTTCTCTCAAAAATTCCAAATTTTTCAATTTTTTTACCTTCTGCTAAAAAGAAAAATCTCATCAGATCGGGGTCAAAAAAATACCTGGGTTAAAGCTTAGGCGACCCCTTTTTTACTGTGGATCAGAAGCTTGCTTGGGTCGGGTCAGGTCTCTACATAAAAGTCTATGGTGTTTATTTTAAGGGCAAAATATGTTTTCAGACAGTTGCCAAACACAAGAAGAAAGAAGGAGCCAAAAATGAAGCATTGGAAATAGTTGAAAATGAGGTCAAGTGTAATTTCGCTTTTCACAGACAAAGCTTCAGAAAAAAGCTATAATTAAAGAATTTGATTCTATTTTTAGCGTAAGGAGAAAGCACGTTTTCAAGAAGAAGTCAAAATCCTTCAACAATCATCAGGTAATATTTATCAATGAAATTTTGTAGGTTCTCAAGTCTAACAATTCAAATTAAGATCAACTAAGGATCCAAATTTCAAAGGCAGCAAAACGTGAAGAGAAACTTGCACAGGTTTATACATTAAATATGTCAATAGTATCTAAAATCACATTCAGAAACATCATTTTATATGTTAGGAATTAGAAGCTGTCAAAGCGCAATTGGTTGATTCGCAACGTGATTGCCAAGTGCAAAAGCAGCATAGAGAAAAGCTTGAAAGAGAGCAAAAACAACGTGAAGCATCATCAAGGTTTCAAAAAATTATGATTTTATAAAACAAATCATATAAAGGGGTTGAATTGACATGATTGTTAGGGCAACAGACTGAAAAAAGGGGCCAATACAACTATGATTTCTAGAGTCTATGTCGTTTTGCCTACCGGACGTTTCAACTACTGTCATTTTGCCTACTGCATAGGCGAACCGACGACGACAACGACTTTATTGCTTACCTAACCTAACCTAACCAAACCCAACCAACCGCTCAACCTAGCCCTGCGGGGCTACCTAACCCTGTGGGGCTACCTAATCCATTGTCGTACGACGAGCACCCGCGCGCTCGTCGTAGACAAAATGGCAATAGGCGAATCGACGTAGTAGGTGAAATGTCGAAGGCGAAATGACAGTAGTCGAAACAGCAGTAGGTGAAACGACGTTTTCTCTGACTTCTATAGGCTGTCATTCTTTGTTAGTAGAAATAATAAATCTATGTTTCATTGTGATGTGATACAATAATTCATAACATGCATCACAAATGATCCTTTCATGATGTAATCTCATGTGTTTATATGATTTACTCTGAATCAACCTATGGACAAAAACAGAGATCGATTCTTATGATTAAACCGTTCAGTCTATATCTAAATCTTTTATTTGGAAAAGAATATAGTCTGTCATGACAGATTTCTTATAAGTTCATTAATTTAAGCTGTTAATCAATCAACCAGTATTAAAATTTTCCAGGTCAGATAGCATTAGACTAAATAGGCAAGAAGAACAGATTGCAAAATTAAAGCTTGATGAGCAGAGAACAAGAGAAATGTGTAAAGTAAGTGGAAAATTTTATTTAAAATGTACCATTGATCTATTTGTAATGCTTTAGGAGCTTAAAGATGATTTGATAAGAGTAAGGGATGAGAGTTTGAAGCATTTACATTTGAAAGAAAAGCAAATTGAGCAATTGGTAATATTTTCCATCATTTAATTAAGATATTGAAAATTGTCTTGTTGGCAAAAATGAAAATTTCAGGTCAATGGTTTTCAAAAGCAAATGCAGTTGATTGATGTTTTGAGAAGACAAAAGGTAAGATTGATTTAATTATAACACTCAAAGTATGAAATTTACAAGCCAATTTTCAATTTTAGCTTCATCTGGAGGCTGCTCATGTTTTGAAATATTCTGAAGATGAATTTCTTGAAACATTGGACTGGAAGCCATTGAAAGAAAATGAGAAGACTAATACAAATTCCTAGATTAGTGAAAAAACAAACAAAGAGACAAAATTGTCTATAAAAACAAGCATCTAAGAAAATGCTGTCAAAATTAGTTTCTTTCAAAATATTATTCCTGCACTACTTTTTGAATTAATTGTACATAAAAGAAAATTTAAAAGACTTTTTACAGTCTGATTGACCCAAAAAGTCAAACTCTTACTTGTCATGTTAGAATTGGATCACTTTTTTGATTATAGTTAGTAAACAGATGGTGTTTAAGATTTTCTTAGATTTGAAATTTACATAAATTAAGTCAATGTTTGTGAAAATTTTCACAAATAGTACAATTTAGCTTTTTGAATTCTGATGTTGCATTACAATAGCTGGTTTCACTGTTATTGTAAATTTTAAACATTTTATGATTTGAGAAACTTTACAAATAAATCAATCAAACTTTTTGCTGATAAAAATGATTCAAAGTTTGACCCTTTCTTATGATTTGGTTCGATTGATTGGATATTGTCCGATAATGTTATATTAAAAAATGACTAGATGGCCTGCGGAATGACCGCCTTACATGCTATTCCCAGTTGGCCTGCTACAGTACAACAGGCTTATGACAGGCAATGCGCAAAATGTTATTGACTAACCAAACTCAACCTGTCACACCCCAAGACCAGTTTGCTCGGACTGATCAAAAGGCTGCTGCGCCCCCTGGAATCACCCGCCCACACAGCTACCCAATAGGATGCTGTCAGTTCGAGTTTCAATGACACACTGACACCAAAAGGCGCGAGGAGGTCCAATTAAAGATGACATATATGAACAATCAACTTGACTGGCTGTAGAAAATGTTCGTCTGTCTCTTGTCTGTTTGTCAGATAATTCATCCAATAACCTAAGCTTGGTATTTTTTAGGGAAAAACTTGGCAGTTTTAATGCTTGTGGCATTTTGGTTTAAGTTTGGTGGTTTTGGCTTAAGTTTGGCATTTTTCACCAATTTGTCCACAACCCTGTGCATGGTGTTCTTCACCTGTTTATGGCTGCCTCTGCCTGGAAAGCTGAATAACTGACAATTACATCAGGATCATCTAGCAATTTTCCTGCTGCACCAGACAAACTAGTGACAGCTGCAGCAAGGGCTGTAGCCTTTGCTGAGGCTGATGATCCGGAGGCTCGACGACTTGATGAAATAATATATCAAGCTCACACGCCTTATGTTGAAGGACATCTAAGACTTACCTTGCATTTAACGATGTTGTAGCACTGTTACCATTGCCATTACTAGCTCCATGACCAACTGCCTCGATTTGAGTGGCTTCATTGGTAATCTCTTCTGCATCTTCGTCCTCTTCATCCTCTTCTTCATCCTCCTCTTCATCATCCTCGTCATCTGGAAAAAAGTATGGATCTTGATTTGACCCTTAAATGTGCCATTTATGTGATCTATAATTAAATCTACTGCAGACCAAGGCCAACTAAAAGGTTTGGGATCAGAGTTTAGAGGACCCCTGGAAGCCACTTACCTTGTGTTTGGCTCACTGGGTCTCCATGGCCCGATGAAGATTGTCCACCGCCTAATTGTCAAAGAAAAACAGGACGGGAGGTCATTCATCATTCTATCGCACAAACTACATTCAACTACTTTCAGTAAGAGACAAATAAACTAATTGAAGAATTGAAGAGGCTAAGCTGTGAAACTTATGGACTGTGGCACTCAGAAAAGGGTAAAAAAGAAAAAGGGTTGAGTTGGGTTTCTCTATTTTGATTTCATCTAATGAAAGGCTACATCAAAACTCTAGGTTTTGGTTAGGATAGGAAAAAGTGTCTTGTATAGTAATAATCTGGTGCGGTAAGACTTAGGCAATTTTGATGAGTGATCAACACCTATATAAGAGTCCCGCAATAATGGTCTATGGTAACTTCAGATTACTATTACCTTGACTGAGTGTACCATGTTGATTTTTTTTGCAATCCGGAAAAAATTGCTGTCATGGCTGGGAATTGAACCCAAAGTTTC
>Ga0194133_10009145_pt1 | contig 11411 bp, 7 predicted proteins | sample TA2KigOf40mmetaG_FD_155448 | JGI IMG/M metagenome (GOLD analysis project Ga0194133, IMG submission 155448) | Freshwater microbial communities from Lake Tanganyika, Tanzania - TA2015055 Kigoma Offshore 40m | ecosystem: Environmental > Aquatic > Freshwater > Lake | place: Tanzania: Lake Tanganyika...
TTCTGCGAACTTGATCTATTAAGGCGTATTTTTCTTCCTTAGGCCATGATTTGCTTAATTCGAATATTCTCATAGCCAACTCATAGGCCGACTTGTACACCTCCAGATCTTTAGCCGATTTTACAAGTCTACTTTTGTTTTGATTCATTTGTTCGACCACCGACTACAGACAACCGACCACTGATTCCCGACCACCGACTACCGACTACTGCCCACCGACTACCAATGCACAGCCAAGAGGCTTTAACTTTGAAGCTCGTAGTATTCATCGTCATGAAAAAAGAACCTCAACTGATACCCCAACCCCTCCAACAACTGACACCATTGCGGATCAGGCTCCCGGTTTTCCACGATGATCCATTGGGTTTTTAGACTCCCCATCCGCAAACGGGTCCAAAGCTGGGGGTATTCACCAGGCGAATGAACGGCCAGCAGGTCCATGGGTTCTGGATTTAATAATTTTCCGAAGGAACAGAAGATCCGGCACTTTCGAACCGCTTGGGCAAGCTCAAGATGCCTCGTTTGACTGGCCCAACATGCGCCCTGCCAGCCTTGCACCGTCTCCAAGCCCAGGCTGTGGCTTCCCACCAAGCCGTTCCCGCCTACCTCAAGGAATTCGCCCCTTTTTTTATCCGCCAAAAATTCAGACCAAAAAATGCGGTCCTGCTCCTTCTGACACTCAAGGATTTCAGGCCCGACATGACGATAGAGCAGCCCCTTTCGCCGCTTGGCATGTAACCGGGGGGAAGTGGAGGGAAGAAGGGGGTAGAAAATAGACTTTATTTTTCGGTTCATTTTCTTGAGGGGAAAGAAAACTCGCCCCGATCTTCGGTTCTCGGCATTCTTTCGTGAGCCCGATGCTCCGGATTCCCGAAAGTCTTCGTCCGCTGTTGACCCTGCTTCCCCGCCCTGTCCTGCGCCGTTTGGAAACCGGAGCCATCCCCTTTCTCCGACTTCCTCTTTCTTCCCGTGCTCCCGGCAAGATCGCCTTTGTCAAAGGGGAATACTGCTCCCATGTCTACGGCCTTCCGGGCGATTCTTCCAACCTTCGGAGTTTGGCCTTGGGCACGCTCAAGACCTTCGGGCCCTTGAGCCTTTTCACCCGACACCGGTGCGATTTTCGCATCCTGCAGCTGGACCCGGCTTCCGAGTGTCAGGTTTGGCGGGAATTTTACTCCGGGGACGAGAATTTGGAACGTTCCCGCATGATTCATGAAAACTTCCGGAATCTTCGTCCGGAAGGAGCCAGTCCGGACAGCCGCACGCAGGCCGGTTGGGCGATTCCGGTCGATTCCATCGATTGGGATTCCTACGAGGCGGTGGTGGTGCAGGATTTTGCGGTCCCCGACCGGATCGTGCGAGGTCATCCGGAAATCTTCTGGTCTTTTTGGATCAGTGAGACAGGTTCGGCCTGCTTTAAACAGGCCTACGCCGAGGCGCGCCCAGGCTACCATGTTTTCCTGAACGGCGGATCGCGGCGCTGGCGGGTGCGGCCATCCCTTCGTCCGCATGCCTTGGAATTTCCTTACATCCTTCAGGATTTTGCCACCCATCGCCGGCTCGGTGCCAAGGCCTGGGAACAGCGCTCCGGAATTCTTCTGGAAGTGAACACGGCTCATGCTATTTCCGGCGAGGTTCGTCGCAGACTGGAGGGAATCGCCACGGTCCGGGACAATTTTGGATCCCCGGCGGTTCGCCTCGAAAGGCTTCACTCTTCCCGTTATTTTGTCCAGATGGTGGAAAAGCCGCTGTGGGGGAACTCCCTGAATGAAGCCGCGGCCTCCGGCTGCCTTTGCCTCAGCAACCTTCGGTCGATGCCGAACAACCTGTCCCTGCTGACTTCCCGCACCATCGCCAATTCCTGGGAAGCCTTGTTGGGTCTGATCGGGTGGCTTGAAAAGCACCCGGCTGAAGCTAGCCATTGTTGGCGGCAGCAGCAGGGGTTGGCTGATTACTTTCTGCATCAGCGGCCCTTGGCGGAATGGGAGGAGCGGTGGGACCGCCATCGCGGCACCGCAAGACGATGAACCCCCTTCCCCCAGTTTCCCTGAATTTTAGTGATTGCCCCATCCATCTGGAGCACTTTTTCATGCGCGTGCTTTCCCGCCGCTTCCAAATCAACCGGGAAGAGCGGCCCGACTTCCTCATTTACGCGCTGACGGGTCATCGCCATCGGCTTTACAACTGCACAAAAATTTACACGCATCATGAGGTTTATAAGCCGAACTGGCAGGAGTGCGACTATGCCATCCTCCCCTTCCTCGGGGAGGATTCTCGCCACTACTACCTGCCCATCTTTGCCTACAACCGATCCCCGGAACCCCTCATCCGTAAACATCCGGATTGGGACCGGATCGCTTCGGAAAAAAGCCGTTTTTGCGCACTTCTTTCGGCGTATGTGGACTCCTCGGTGCGTCACCGGATGCGTTTCTTTGAGGAATTAAATCGTCGCCGCAAGGTGGACTCGATTGGCCGGGCCGCGAATAATACCGGCTGGCAAGTCCCCCCGGGGCACGAAGCCAAACTGGCTTCCCTGAGGCCATATCGATTCACCATCGCATTCGAAAACAAGGATCTGGCTGGCTGGACCACGGAAAAAATGTACGACCCCTTGGTGGTCCACACGGTGCCGATCTTTTGGGGCGACCCGCGCGCCTCCGATCACTTCAATCCCGGGTGCTTTATCAACGCTTACGACTTCCGGTCTTTGGCGGACCTGGCCGACTATGTCTGCACGGTGGACGCCGATGAAAAACTGTACCGCAAATATCTGGAGGCTCCGCCGTTTCGGAACAACGCCCCGCCCGCGGTTTTCTCTGAAGACCGGCTGCTCGATTTCATGGAGAAGATCTTTACCACGCCGATCAAGCCCATCGCCCAGCGCCGTTGGTTCTTTCCCCTGACCAAATGGCGCCTGGCCAAGCGCAATAAATTACCATCTGAATAGGCTGACCCTAGGCATCTGGAGAAACTCTCCGCGGAGAGATTCGCCCCTGCTGTTGACACCTGAATCGCAAACAGGAAATGGGAAGTTTGCCCCGGCGGGGGCTTGGAGTTGGAGTTTCATTATTCCAGGCTTACGTGAGATTGTGGGAAATCCATGCTACAAGATGTTCCCGTTCTCTTTCGGATGGCGTGAGATTTGTCGAGGGTCGTTGATGAGACCAATGCGGATGGGGATTTTCTCCGATTAGAGCGGCCTGATGTTTTATGCCGGCGAGATGACATAAATCGCGGTAACAAGGGTTGACGTAGTCCCAGGAAAATAGCTCGAGGAGCTTGGTTCCCGGTTCGCAAAAAACAAGGTTCGTCAAGGCAGCCCCATGCACGGCGACAATCATCTGGGCCGAACGAAATATATTCGCCTGCTCCCGGATGGATAGACCGGTGCCATCAAACTTTTCAAAGCCCAGCGCTTGGAGATGCCTCCATAACTTTCCCGCATCCGCCAAACGACGATGATGACAGGTTTCCCTGCCGATAAACAAAAGCCGCCGCGCTCTAGGCGTTGTTTCCTGCTCCAAGAACAGTTTTTTTAAGAACTGAATAGACGACTTGCGCGGCACACCGGAAATCCCCGGTAGACTTGGGAGGGTGGCCCATTCAAGCTCGAGGGCAAGGCGGTCATCAATCTCCAAACACCGTTCCCGAGGAATTCCCAATTGCTCAAGGCTTTCCACTTGAAACTTTTGGTGGAGGGAGTTCACCAAAAACCAGTCATGTTGTTCAGGTCCCCAGCCAGCCATTTGCGCAATTTCCATCCGGGGAAGAACATCCATCATCCAATGGAAAAACGTGTTGCCCCCCGTGCTGGCCAAAATCAAGGTTTTTCCGGAGACGGGTGTTGCCCGCGGCAAAAATATCCTTCGCTGGGTAAAATGTTTTTCTGGAGGCCGCCCCCATTCAATCGAAACGGAACTGATCAAGCCTTCTTCCGGTGTCATCACTCCCAAAGTCGGGCCGTACACCAAAACTCGTCGACGATTAAGGCACCATTGTGCGGGATGTTGCAGAAATTGATGGTTCATCCATGGATTTGGTGACCCGATGATTCCTATGGATCTGGGTTGGCTGCTCCTAGTGGCCTCCCGGACTTCCTTGGCTCCTTGAGGGATATCTTCGGGAACCAATACTTTCGGAGTGGGGCGACCCCAAACGGGTGAAAGCCATCTGGCAAAATGGGGCCGGCTTAGGTTTTTGAATTTTTTTAAAAAACCCCAACCATCCCCAAGCATTTCACCCGCCAACTCTCCAATGCGATAAAGTTTTACACCTCCTTTATCTGCGAAAAAGTATCTTGCGTCAGGCCACTTGGCTCGTGGGCGCCAGCCCGCGCTTATTATAAAAATGGGTGCAAACAGCAGACTCCAAGTCAGGCGGATCGCCGGCCGGACCAAACGCTTCTGGGTTTTTTCCCTGCCATGAGCCCACCCGCCCATAAATTTTTTATAAAGTCGGAATTTGAGGCGACATCTTCGACCTTCGAGGTGATGGAAAATAAAAAGTTCTGGATACATTTCCGCCTTGGCGGACGGGTCGTTACCCCCCGATCCGTTCAGATAAAGCCGGTTGCCCTCATGCGTTCGCCACTGGCCACCCCGAGGGCCACCCTCACACGGAAACCCACCTCTCATAAAAAAATCTTCTTTTGTGATGAAGAAGTTGCATTCCGAGACCATTTGAAGGTCCTCCAGTTCGGGCGGAAACCAGTTGGCACTTCCTGTGCCAAGCACAGCCAAGGCCGGCCCCCCAAAGGGATCCTTTCTTCCCGATAAAATTTTTTGCTTGGCTACTGCTAGCCACTTCAGCGGCGGCAGACAGTCGTCATCGGTGAAAGCCAGCCATTCGCCCTGGGCCACCTTCGCGCCCTGATTCCTTGCCATGGAAGATCCTGGCTCCCTCAGTGCGAAATATTTAAGCCGATGCCCGCCCGGGAGGGCAGATTGTTCCAAAAATGTTTGTACGGTGTCGTCCTGGCTGCCGTTATCCACGACAATTACCTCATATTCACAATCTACATTTTGTTGGCGGAGCCGCGGAAGACAGGCCGCAAGATAGCTGGACCGATTCCATGTTGGAACCACCACACTGAATAAGGCCTGGCTGGGCATTCTAAACTATGGGGGACAATTTTAAGGTTGAGTTGTAGAATTCAGAAGCTTTCGTTTTTCCCAGTTTCGCAGTACGCTCGGGTTGGTGGCCCATTTTTTCCAATCCTCCGGCAAGGCGACCCACGAATCGGTTCTTTGGAGCAACATGCAGGGCGCTGGGGGGACGGATTTTAACACTCGATATTCGATTCCGGCGTTTTGGAGCCAACTCAGGTTGCTCGGAAACGTCGGCACGTAGACGGCCAAGGGGTGGGGCATCAGCTTTAAGAAGTTAATTTGGCTGTTTAGTACCGATTGATTTTGCAAACAGCCCGAGGTGTAAAAGGCCAGAATGAGAATTGAATTTAGCAAAGCCGTCGCGATGGAGGTGCGTGCCAAGATTCCAGGGATCCCAGGGGGGATGAACCGAAGGAGCGGAGCGGCCAGCAACAGGGGGACCAGCCAGCCTTGAGGCACCCAGCGAGCCCACCACGCCTGAGACAGCAGACAACTGGTCAACACGGCCAAGGCCGGCAGCCAAACAACCCAAGGCTGCTTTCGCCTATCTAACCAACAAAAAAAAAGGCCAGCACCGGCTAGCAAAAAAATCGCGCTATAGAGAGGACCAAACCCTCCGGAACGCGGATCAGGATTTAGATCCTCAAACAACGCCAACTCGGGCCGGGTAAACCAAAAAGGCATTTTCGGCGACCATTCAGAGGCGGTGACCCGTGTGGGCGCAAAATGACTTCGGAAAAAGGCTTGGGCCTTCCCCATGGTGGCTGCGCTTGCCGGCGGGGAGGATCCCGGGCCGACGCCGATTCCTTGGCTGCGCATATCACTCAAAAAAACTAATTCCGACCAACTGTGGACTTGTCCCCGTTGAAAAACCAAGGCTACTGCCGCCAAAGTCGGAATCAGACAGGCTCCTGCTCCGATGACAAAGTACTGGGAGACCTTCCACTTTTTTTTGACGAGTAGTCCTCCCAGAAAAAACAGGCCCAGAATACAGCCGTAAATCAGCCCTGAGGGCTTGGCACCCGCGGTTAACATAAAAACCATGGCCAAAAACACCCAGCGACGCGGAACGAACGGGTCTTGATAGGCCAACAAGTATCCGCAGATCAGGCAGGTCAACAAAGCCGACGTGAACCCATCCACATAAAAGGAGGACAGCTGATACAGCCAAACCGGATTTAGGGCTGCAGTCACGGATAGAATCCATTTCCATGCCGTCGGGATCCGACATTCGCGGCCTAAGCGGAGGCAGCACCCAAAGGCCGCCATGCCGCTCAGAAGGTTTACTCCCTTGCCTCCCTCCAAAGCCCCGCCGAGCAAAGCCATCCATGCGGAGATCAAATGCGCGGCGTAAAACTTTTGCGGAGTGGCTTGGGCCAGGAGACTTTCAACCAAAACCTGTCGGTTGACCATCCCATCGTAACTAAAATCCGTAAAAGGAGCCGCGACCTCGTAACTGCCGAACATCAGCAGGAGCAGGAAACCCAGTACAACCCATCCTTTCCGGCCGGGACAGAGGGTTTGCCCGACCAAAACCGAAGGCAAAAGAAACAGCCCCGTGTGCCAGATCCCCAGCGCAAATCCGAAGCGAAACAAGACCATGGAGCCAAAATAGAGACCCCAAAAGCCCGCCAAAAGGGACACACTTCCGACCCAGAAGGCTTCTGCCCAAGCCTCTTCACGGGGAAAGTGTGACCGCTTGATCTGCTGTCTCATTTTTTACCCAAGACCAAGATAGGATGTATTTTTAACCACGGACGGTTACATGTTCTTCTCTCGCGCCAACTGCTTAGCCACCGAAGGCGGATTTTGTTGAGGAAACCCCGTAATCTTTTCTAGCCGAGCCAGGGCTGGTATTCGGGTACAAGTTGGCGAATTTTCTGCTTGGCTTCGACCCAGTTTCCCTGAATCGCCTCCTCAAGAATCCGTCGGATGGCGGATTCCATCTGGTCTTCTGTCATTTCCATTCCTTTTTGAGGCTTCAGTTTCCAGATTTTAGGATGGGCCGTACTTTCCGTGACCTCCTCGCTGTGGCTGAGTTCCTCGAAGAGCTTTTCTCCAGGCCGGAGCCCGGTGAACCGGATTTCGATTTCCTTGTCCGGCTCGAATCCGCTCAGTTCAATCAATTGGCGAGCCATGGAGACAATTTTCACTGGTTTTCCCATATCGAGTACAAAAATCTCGCCTCCTTCCCCCAAGCGACCGGCGATCAACACCAGACCTACCGCTTCCGCCACGCTCATGAAATAACGGGTGACCTCGGGATGCGTGACCGTCACCGGGCCACCGGCGGCAATCTGCCGCCGGAAGGTGGGAATGACGCTTCCCGAAGAGCCCAAGACATTCCCAAACCTCACGGAAGCGATCTTCATGCCTGGAAACTTTTTCTGCAAAATCTGTAAGCCCAGTTCTGCCATCCGCTTGCTCGCCCCCATCACGTTGGTGGGATTGATGGCTTTGTCCGTGGAAATCATCACAAAATCCTTGGTGCCGTGTTGGGCGGCCATTCGGGCCAAAATCAGCGATTTGAGGGCATTATTGGCCACCGCCTCCCCGACTTGTTTTTCCATCATTGGCACATGCTTGTGGGCGGCCGCATGGAAAATTAAATCGGGTTTTTGTTGGCTGAGGATACCCTCCATCCGTTGCTCGTCGCCGACATCCGCCACCGCGGCCAGGACCTCCGCCCCCGATCCATCCTCCCGAAGCTCTTGCTCGACTTCAAAAAGAGCCGGCTCACTGCGATCGACCAAAATCAGGCTTCGGGGATGACGAGCCCAGATTTGCCTGGCCAGCTCAGCCCCGATGGTGCCTCCGGCACCAGTCACCAGCACCTGACGACCTGAAATCCAGTCCGAATCCCCGGGCATCTCCAAGGAGATGGCTTCACGGGCCAACAGATCTTCCAATTCCACGGGCTTGATACGATCCAGGTGCATCTGCCCGTTGACGAGATGATGGATGGTTGGGACCGTGCGCACCGGGAGCTTGATCCGGCGACACTGAGCCACAACCGCACGAAGCCTGGCCGGGTCCGCATGAGGCATTGCCAGGATGAGTTCATCCGGAGAAAACTCGCTTGCATATTTGCGAAGGCTGGCAAGCCCGCCCAGAACACGGATCCCGTGGAGCTGGGTTCCCCGCTTGGACGGGTCATCGTCAAAAAGCCCCACAATGTTCGTCCGCAGGTTGGGTCGTGCCAAAATCTCCGAAATTAGGGCCGCCGCGGCATTTCCCGTTCCGTAAACGGCAACTTTTTTTCGGGGCTGGGCAGGGGGCGCGGGCCAAAGCCAGCGTTCCCGCAAAATCCGGATCACCAGACGAAAACCCACCAGCCCGGCGGTTCCCAAAATAAAGTTAAGGACGATGACAGCCCGGGGCGGCGTATCGAGGGGAATGCCGCTCAAGTTGATGGAGAGAATGATCAGACTGGCGGTCCCGATGGATAGGGTGATTCTTTGGGCATCTGGAACGCCAAAAAAGGAAAGGAGGCAACGGAATTGTCCAAAAACCTGAAGCAGGGGCAATGCAGCGGCCAAAAACAGAAGGAGGCTGGGGCCAAATTTTGCGAAATAAGGAGAGGGTGTGAAGTCAAAGCGGAATTGGAAGGAGAAATAAAGCGAAAGGGATAAAATCGCGATGTAGCCGCCCAGCAGCAAAGCTCGTTTGGCAAAATCAGGCATGGCTCAGGAGAATCAAGCCGATTCCCGATCTCCGTGAAAGCGGATTCGCAATCGGCAAAAAATCCATATCAAGGCCGTGCAGAAACAAAGATCCCATCCCAAGGCGATGTAGCGGGGATTGGGATAATGCATGACCAACAGAAAAGGAAAATTGGCCAGGGCGATCAGGGCGAGCCAAAAAAGCCGGTCCTCGCCGCCGCGCAGTCCCCTCCCAACGATCCAGACCGTCATCCCCAATGCCAAGGAGCGGGTCACCAAGCCGATCCAGGTATAGGGCGAAAACCAGGAGGGAAACAAAAGGGTGGGCTCGGTGAAGATAAGCCGAATTCTTTCCAAGGCGACATGACAGGCCTCTCCCGGCCCGCCTTGCAGCAACTCCCCCACGGCCCGGGGATACGTCGCCCAGGGGATGGGCAGGGCAATGCTCACCGAGCTGGTGATCCAGGCAAACTTGCCTCCGAGAACAACATTGTGCAGGGGCAGCAAAACAAAAAATCCCAGTCCCGCAAAAAAACAGGCCAACGCGACCCGGTCCCCCTGCTTCCAAGCCAGCCCGATGGCCGCCAGGGCCGTCACCCCGGCCGGGATCGCGTGGTTGGGTCGCAGAAAAATCCCCAAAAACAACAGAAACCCGCTCAAAAACCACAAAGCCCGCTTGCCCGCATCAGGCCGGGGATCAGGAAGAAACAAAATCCAGAGAGCCCCCAGAAAGACCAGGGTGGCCAGGGGCTCGGGGTAGCCAAGACGGCCCAGGGTCACGTAGCTGGAAAACGAAAAGTTCAGGTTGGGGGGCGACAGCAAAAAGACTGCGCAGACCCCCAAGGCAAGCCGGGGGGAGAGCCAGTTTTTCAGAAACCCCCACAATGCCACCGGCAGAAGCATCAATCCAAGGGTGTAACCCAGGTTGGTGGCCCCAAAGAAGATCTTTTCCCAAGCCCGAAAGTACCGCAGACCCGGCGTGGAATAAAAGACCGGCTCCCCGCCGGCCAACGCCGCGGCAATCTTGCCCTCCTTGAGATTCCTTACGATTCCCAAACCCAAAGATTCGTGGGAAATCCCGTCATCTCCTCCGCCATGGGGTGGATAGAGGGCCAGCAGGTTTTTGCCCCAGTCGTAATGCATCATCAGCTTGATGAGCAGGTAGCCGGCCAAGGCCAGCCCCAAAGGCACCCAGGCGTCCCGCCCCCGAAGGGGCGTCACCCGGCTCACCAACAGACCAAAAAAAGTCAGCGCCAGACCCTGTTGGGCCCAGGCCCCCAGCCCGGCCAACCAGGGCGGTCGGAATTCCAGGCGCGGGTAGGCACTGGTGTGACGAAGATAGGCATATAACTCTTCCCCCTTCTTTTTAAAATTTGGATCTTCACCCCGAAGTTGAGGCCAAGCTTCCGGAAAAAAGGCAAAGTACCAACGGGAGCCAAGATCTTCCGGGCCAAGCTTCTGGGCGGAAAATTCGGGGTGATAAACGCTGCGCATCCCGCCGTTGGGATCCACCTGCATGGCCTCCCCCTGCCAGAATAGGGATCCCCCCGCCGTGTTGGCCCCCCACTCCAGCATCAACCAGAAAGGCATCAGCCTCCGGTGCATATCCCCTTCCCAGAAATTGTAACGGCTGTCATTGATGAATCCACCCTGCAACTCACCGATTCCATCGAAGGACAGGGAATGGATACAACGCGAATATCTGGCGGGCCCCCATAAAGCCTCCGGATGGAAGCCGTATGCGTCCTCCGGGGGAGAGCTGGCTTGCCAGGTGTGCCCAGCGTGCGGAAAAACTTGCGGGTACGACCCCGAAAAAAGACTTTTCCATTTTGCTTGGGTGGATTTCGGCCAAACCGCTTCCATCGGCCCGGTGTCGGCTTTGAGCAAAAGAATGTTTTCCCCTACCTCGATCCGCGGGGATGGCCAGAGATGGAGAACGGCCTGTTGCCCGATGAGGATCGCCGCCAGGGCCAACAGGTCGCGACGGCACCAGGTGAGTTTTCCGAACGAGATCCACAAGATGCCGGCCAAAAGAACGGCTGCCTTCCACTCCGTCGTGATCGGCAAACCCAAAATCGCCAGTAGGGCAGCCACAAGCATGACTTTCGCGGCCAGCACTCCACGAACCGACGCAGTAGGTTGGCTCAAGGCATCATCCGGCACGCTGAAATATTCTTGTTCCTGAACAAGGGTTGATTATCGACGGACTGGTCATCAGCCTGGATAGGGGAATCTCCTCCCCTTCGAGAAGAACCAGATTAAAGCCGTGCAGAAACAAAGATCCCATCCCAAGGCGATGTAACGCGGATTCGGATCAAAAACGATCAAGAGAAAAGGAAAATTGGCCAGGGCGATCAGGGCGAGCCAAAAAAGCCGGTCCTCGCCGCCGCGCAGTCCCCTCCCAACGATCCAGACCGTCATCCCCAATGCCAAGGAGCGGGTCACCAAACCGATCCAGGAGGACCAAGCCAGCCAAGCGGGAAAAGCAAGGGTTGGCAGCGTGACAATGCGGTACAGCCGATCCCCCACGAACCGACAGGCCTCTCCCGGCCCGCCTTGCAGCAACTCCCCCACGGCCCGGGGATACGTCGCCCAGGGGATGGGCAGGGCAATGCTCACCGAGCTGGTGATCCAGGCAAAC
>Ga0194133_10009146_pt1 | contig 11409 bp, 10 predicted proteins | sample TA2KigOf40mmetaG_FD_155448 | JGI IMG/M metagenome (GOLD analysis project Ga0194133, IMG submission 155448) | Freshwater microbial communities from Lake Tanganyika, Tanzania - TA2015055 Kigoma Offshore 40m | ecosystem: Environmental > Aquatic > Freshwater > Lake | place: Tanzania: Lake...
ATCCACTCGTATACTCCTTGAGCATAATCATCTACATTTTGATATAGAGGAGGCTCTTGTCCAGGCTGTGTAGCTATACTACCGGGTCTGATCATAATCTGTCTCGGCCACGCATTACGTTTTATTAATAAATCTTCTGCGAGTTCTAGGGCTTTCTTTTGTATGAGGTATTCGTCCCATTCACTTTTAGGTGGAATCTGCATGTCGGTCATCTTTGTGCTGATGTTTACTATGGTTTTATGCTGACCTTCCCAACGACGCCATATTTCAAATAGTAATTCTGTTTGTGCATACCCTACTTGAGCGTTATTGATAAACATATCACAGGGTTCTATCATGCCTGCGACTTTAGGTAGACTGCGTATGTTATACCCATTGCGACGGCTCAACGCTAAAACTTCGTGCCCGTTTGTTTCGAACTTTTTTGCTAGTGCTAGTCCAATACCAGCTGTACCACCAGTTATGGCAATCTTCATTTTAACAGATCCAATGGCTCATTATGAAATGTAAAACTAGCCACTATGCGTGGTATCTTAGTTGCTGTAGTTTTTTCTACACTGTGTGTGATTTGTGAATTAAACACTATTGGTTGTGATAAATCTACAATCTCATCCACTAGATTATCTTGGTCATCGTACCAACGATTGGCCCATCCTTCTGTATTTAAAACCGGAAAATTTATTTTAGCTATAACTGGAGGTTCATCTATGTGTTTGCCTAAATGCTTGTTACTAGTTATGATCGTAATTGCCGCATCTCTTGTTACTAGTTTATGTTGCTTAAAAAATTTAAGTAGGTTAGGAACAAAATCAAATAATTCTTTTTTGTCTATAAAATGCCAGCCGTAATCGGTGGTAGATAATAAATCAGTTTTTGTCAAAAGATATCTAAAAATACCCTCACTGATTTCATTAATATTTTCACATGGAAATACTACAAAAGGTTTATATTTGTTCATATGCCTCTTAATTTAGTTTGTTCTTGTATGTATGCTAACGACTCTGGAGTGTCTTTATTTTCTACTGCCAATTGCCAAGGTTCTTTGAGATAAGCATAGCTGTGATCTAGTTTATGTAGTTTTACAAATTCTAGTATGTTAGGTAGATCATCTACGTTCAATGCACTAACTGTAGTCCAGGTATTTAGTTTTACAGGCATAGCCATATACTGTTGTAAATTAGCATAGAATTTATCCCATTTAATGGGCCAACGTACCAGATCGTGTACAGAACCTATGCCATCGAGGCTAACTGTTACTGTAATTTGAACACCGCGTTCAGCTAACGGCATCAATTCTTCTAACACTGTACTAGAATTTGTATTAAGTCTGATCGAACGAATACTTTCAGGCAAGTTTGCTAGGATGTGTTTGTAGTTCTTGCTGTGGCTAGGTTCACCACCGCTGATATCTAAATGCACCACACGATCTAATGGCAACTGCCAAAACTTATTACTGTTATCTACGATGGTATATGTTTTGCTTTTTAATCCGCCAATCAAGGTACTGTGATTTTCATCACAGGTTAGACAGGCACTATTACAGACATTGTCTAGTACTCCACCAACTGACAAATAATCTTGACGTTTTTGTAATTTATCAAAAGTTATAGCATTTAATCTGATACTAGATCCGTTGTCCTGTTCTGTTTGTTTACATCTTTCACACCATTTAGGCCAAATACCCTTGTGCATATATAGTTTTACATTCCGCAACCAAAGACTTTCGTCCATTTCTTCGAGTGTATTGAACTGTGGTGCGTTAACCATATGTCCGCATCGACTCACTGTGCCATTGGGATTAAGTCGGACAAAATGTGTTAGTCTAGGGCAATGCATGATAGTTTTTGATATGCTTGAGGGTCTTGTTGTTTAAGGTATGCTAATATTTCCTTAAAGGTTAATTCCTGGCCAATTAATTGTAATAATAAGTTATCTAATCGCAAATACATTTCATTATGTACATTGTTACTTAGTCTGTCCAATACCATTTTATCAAATTGAATGTCTTTGGGATGAGTCCAAGTCAATGGGGTAAATGTTGATAATGCATCCATGTTATGTAATCTTAATTTTGCATCTGCATATCGAGATAAATTTATTAACCAACTAAGTTGTGGAGTATAGTGCCTATTAAGGAATAGATAATTCTCTGCAAAATATAATATGGTATCTACGTCTAATATTGGATTTTCTTTTTTAACATTATGTACGAAAGTTTGGATTCCTGAGATAAATCTAGACAAGGGATCTCTTAATATTATATCAATGATTGAAGCTCTTTTGATCTGCTCGTTTATTAAGATTTTATAATTTTGTTGGCGAGCATGTTCTAATAGAGAACTACTGCCATTTTTAAAAATAGGGTAGATATACCGTTGTGAAGCTTCTATTTCTATAACTTCACAACGGTTTGGATAGATTATATCATCTAATCTACTCAACATCTAGATTGTAATACTTAAATAGTCTTTTGACGATTACGAATCATCGCAAGGATGTCCTCAGCTCTAGCTGTTCCACCTGCTGGAGGTGTTGCGACTGGTGCTGTAGGAGCCGCTGGTGCAACCTCTGCGACTGGTGCTGATGTCGCTACTGCTACCGGAGCATCAAACTCTTCGACAGCTGGTGCTGGTGCACTTGCTGCTGGTGCTGATGCGGCTTCAGCTGTAACGATCGTTACACCTCTTGGTTTGTAGTAGTTAGCCCAACGATCTGCGTCATATGCTTGACCATCTACTGATGCTTCAAACATTTCTTTCATGACTTTTAATTCAACATCACTTGGTTTCTTAGGTAAGAAATCTTTCAAGTTGTATAAACCATGAGCGTCGATAGCTGCCGCCTCTTCTGCTGTTAGTGCAGATTCTTTGCGTGACCATTTACTAGTTGAGTAATCAGCATAACCACCTTTTGATGTTTTAGTAACTGTAAAGTCTAAACCACCTTGATAGTCTGTTGGTAAGTTTTCTAACTCTGGATCTAACAATGCCGCTTTAACTAAGTTAAAGATCTGTGGGCTGATGATAAATCTGCGAATTGGGTTAGCTGGTGTTTGATCGTCTGATAGCGGATTCTCACGCACGAAACCTTGGAATAAGTAACTACGTTTCTTCCAATACTTACGACCCATTTCTTCTAAACTCTGACTTTTGAACCAGGTACGTACTTCTGCTAAGATTGGACATGCTTCACCCCACATTTCAACGCAAGGTACTTGCACGGTGACTGGTTTACTATCTGCTTGACCTTTGATGCCAGCAAATGGTAAATTGATCATTGCTCGTTCTACCCAGAAGAATGTGTTTTTTGGATCTGCGTCTGGAAGGAATCTGATTCGAGCGTTGGTGCCCTCTGCGATGTTCCAGTGTGCGTAGATAGCGTTGTCGCCACCTTGTTGTGAGTTGTTGCCTGAACTACGACTTTCTTGTGCTTGTAATTTTGCACGGATTTCTGCTAATGATGTTGCCATGTTGTTTCTCCTTAAGTTGGTCTTAAAATATGCCTAAACGTGTTATGCATCTTAACATAATACGCTATTATTATTTATCTCGCAACGGTCTTTTTCAAATTATTTTTGCCAAAACAAAAGGGCCGTTAAGCCCCTTTGGTGATTTGATATCTTATAAGCCTGCTAGTTTGATTATATCTTCCTTGACCTTGCTCCAATCTTGTTTGTATAAGTTATCCATTGGACCCGGTACTTGACCATAAGGTTTTGCCACTGTTGGAATATTTTCAATTTTACCTGTAATAGCATTAAATTTGTCAATTGCCTGTTGTAGGGCTCCTGGACGTTCTGCTTTGAATCTGCCTGGTGCTGTGGTTATAATTTGTCCATTACTTAATTTTACCTGTATGCCTGTTGGGATATTTGGGTTTGGACTTGGACCTAATACTGTACCTGTAGTGCCTTCTGCTGGAATATAGACTTGTTGTCCTATTAATGGTTCAAGATATGCCATAAATTTGCTGTCTGCTTCATGTAATACCTTTGGTATTTTTACTGCATTAGCTTGTGCTATGTGGTATTCTTCGCCTTGTACATTTATAATATAGTTAGTGCCTTCTAAACGTATGACTCTGCCTTCAATTTCTGGTTGTGTTTTATCGTGTATAATATCGCCTACATTGATAGTGTCTTCATTTAATAGTCTTTCAAATACCTCTTTTAATGGGTTTGATTCTTCTTGATCAAGACCTGCTTCACGTCTAATGTCGGCCACATAGGCACTAACATCACTTGTGCCAATTTCATCAACTGGTGCTATACGTTCAGCATGTTCACGTGCGGCTTCTAGTACACCATCTGGACCCAGTTTCATTAACAAGTCATGATGTTGATGTGCGATCCTGCGAATAATAGCACTCATTATTGCTTCAACACCACCATCATCATCTTGTGTGTCTTCGTCTTCCATAGTTGTCTGTAGCATGTTTTGTGTGCCGCCAGGAATAGCTGCACTATATGTGCCTTCTAACATGTCATGTGCTTTTGCGTTAATTATGTCGCCATGTTTGTCTGTGAGTTCTTCTAGTTCATCATCTGATAAAGGTGTGCCATCTGTAAATTCTGCGTAGGTAGCATAAGCGTCTGCATAGTCTGGACTATCCCATGATTCAACACCATCTAGTTCTAATGAGCCTAGGTCAACTTGTTTACCATTGATAACGATTGATTGTGCTGGATATGATTCTTCTAAATCTTCATCACCCGCTTCTGGTGGTTCTGCTGGATAGTCTGGATCACCAATTTCATTTTCAATCTGTTGATAGATGTGCGGTAGATTATCATATAACCAACTTGTGATCGTATCACGTGCATCTGCATTAGGGTCGATATCTGCTAGTTCACCTAGACGATCAAATAATCGATCATCACCAAGGATATTATATAGTGCATTCGTAGCGTTCTGCGCATCTACTCCAACCGGAAGAGGCTCGCCTAATAATTCAATTAGTTTGCCTACTTCATCTTCTGTGTCAGGAAGTGCCCAACTACCTTCTGCTATTGCACCTGCCCAACTTTCAAATTGTTGTGCGAATGGATTGTTATTTTCTTTCATGATAGTATAAGCCTTGTGTACTAGGGGTAATGCTTGTTCAATACGTTCGTCAAGTGTTTTCTTAACAAACAATTCTTTTAATTCTTCTACGTTTGCTTCATCTTCAACCAATGCTGGTTTGTAACTTTCTTTGTATTCTGTATATCCACGTTTACCTTTGAGTTTTTTAAGTGTGTTTTTAAGCAATCCGTGATAACCAAATGCTGATTCGACCATTTCTTTAGTTACAGTATCTTCAAATGTACGACGTTGTACTCCTCTGATAAAAGGACGTAGAGTCATCATTTCGTTAACCATTTCTGTTATATGATTACCTAGCTCATCAGTTGGAACCCCACCAGCTGAAACATGTCGGGCCATAGCACGTGCACCAGTCAAGCTAGTAAACGGTAGACGGAAACGTTCACCTTGATCATTTTCGACGAATACAGCTTCGATATTACGGCTACGGGCACCATGCGATTCATCCATGATGGGTTTGGTGTGTGCTAGTTTGATACGCACAGGACCAAAGCTTTCATAGCTGCGATTCAGTGTGCCGTACATGCGACTTTCTGCTACTACTTCGTCTTTGTCATAGGTACTGTCAGCTTTGCTCTGTTGTTGGATATCGCGATGTTTTAAGGTACTGCGTGTAATATCTCTAGGCTCAAAACTTAATAGATTCCTGCGTGCAAATTCACGTAATTCGCGCAGAAAACTATACCAATCTTTGCGTTCCTCATCTGTGAGATCTTTGCTGATATTCTTGCTAAAGTAGACTTTTAAACTAGTCTCATCGATCAAACTCATTGTAATATTACCATGATTATGATCGTCGACCACGTAGTCAAAGTTGAAAAAACGTGCCTGTTCTGGATCGCTGGTAGCTTTTGCCTTGTCGTTACCTAAGCTGACATCCTCAAATCGGTCACGGATCTTTTCAAATAAACCTTCTGCTATTTTATCTATTTCTCTCATGTAAGTATTTATCTTTATAACATGATAAACGGCATTGGTTCAATGAAATCATCAAGAGCATCTTTCATAGCAGTATCTAGATTGGCATCATAGCTTTGTAGTAACTGTGCCATACGTATAACTAATACTACACTCATGACCAAATCATCGGTTTCACCAGGTTTGGCCGCAAAACTGTTGCCATTTGCGACGAAAGTTTTAAGTTCGCTGATCAATGGACGGCTATAGATAGTCATACGACGACTTTCTATTAAGCTCTTTAGTTTGGCGCAGGCTGTGATTTTAGGTTTGTTTGTGGTATTAAATCCTTTACGATATCTACGGCTAACACCAACTCGGGCTGGTTCGCTTAGAAATGTTCCTTGGATATTTTCCTCACCAATTTCTGCTATACTAACTAGGCCAGCTTCGCCTAGAGTATTATTTTCTAGGCTATAGTAGATGTTATTTACTGGCACTGTTTCTGATAGATATTTGGTGATTTCACTTAGGATACCTATCTGTTGCTGTATCGTAGTGCGATTATTCTGCCACTCTGCTACCTGTACAAATGTAGGTAATTCAAATACCTGTATGGCACTAGGATCGCCCCCGGTACCTAGGCTAGGGTCTAACCCAACTAGATAAGTTTTTGTAGGATCAGGACGCTTATACCAACGGACCTGGCCTTGACGTTCTATGGGCTCTAGTCCTTGCAGTTCTACTAGATAGCTGGGATTGATCAGGGTCTCATCCCAGATGATAAATTCACAATCCATCTCACGACGGAAACGTTCATCACCTAGCTGTGCCCGTGTTTCTGTGGCCCAACGTTCATCACGGTCTGGATGTTCGTTCCAATAGCTGCGGAATGCTTTGAATCCGTTTTGTCCTAATTCTGTAGGATTGCCAAACTCATCAAACTGCTTGTTTGCCCCTTTCCAAAGTGTAGCGAACTGATCTTCATCGCTGTTAGGTGTACTGGTGATAATACATTTACCACCAGTTGCCAAGGTTGGGCTGATCGAAGTCCAGAACTCACGACCAATAGTAGATCTGACGAACGCAAACTCATCTGCGTATAGTAACGAAATACTCATACCTCGACCAGTGTTTTCTGTCGTAGTAGCTGAAACTATACGGCTACCATTGTCAAAATCTATACTACCTTTGTTGTAACTCACAGCGCCAGCACGTATGAAGTCCGGTACGCTTTCATAAGCGTAGCGGATACGTTGCATGATTTCCTGTGAACCTGTGTACTTGTGTGCGGCGATCAGGATAGTGCTGTCTGGTATAAACATAGCATACCATAGCAGGTATCCAGCGGCACTTGTGGATTTACCCGTTTGCCGAGGCATCAGTGAGATGCTGAATCTATAAGCATGATATGAATGTATTAGACGTTTTTGATATTCATATGGCTGATACAGCATACGTCCTTGGACAGGATGCTGTATATAGAAGTAATGGCTCATGAAGTATTCTGGACCCGTGACAGGGTCTGCACACTTTGCGAATTGTCTTAGTTGTTCTTCTGTAAATGCCTCACGAGTATGGGGCTTCTTTACGAGAACACTATCTGTTCCTCTTGCTGTAGCCATACTATTACTTATCTTGGAATGTTACGGGTATTAGAATTACCAGGGTTTTTCACCGGTTAAATATGGCAGACTGAACCACAATCTAAACCATTCTGGGGTGCCAGGTTGGATGTTGTGTTCTTTTTGATACTTAATTTTTTCGTTAGCTGTGATGCTAGGATTACTGCCTTGATTGGCCATTTGGCTTTCTGGACCTTTATATTCTTGTAATCTACCTAGGTTGCCAACTTGGCTTAGTCCTGCAAGTGCTTTGATTTCGTGTATGGGATCATTGACATCTAACACTGCTTCGTCGATATGACTATTAGCGTAGTCTTCAGTGCGGATAGTATATTGTTTAGACACCGTATTTGTTCTTTTTACGTTGGGGTACTGGACTAGATTTATTTGTGCTATCTAATTCAAGGCTACGGTGGTCAGGAATAGAATGTTCTACTTCACTATCAATGGTTTTAAATGCTGAACGCATCATTATATGTTCTGCTTCAGTATATGGCCGTGCTACGTTCATCTTTCCATACCAACTCTGTTCAGGACAATCTTGTGCTTTGACTTTTTTACCATCTGATTGGGCGGCCGCCATCATCACGCGATTAAGATTATATACTCTATCAATACCATCATCGCGCCAGATCCATTCACCTTTGGCCGCTTGTGCTGCACGTTTAGGAATACGTCCTAGCTTCCCTTCTGAGATTATCTCACTGATTTTCATAATCTTCGTCGTCTTCGCCGTCGTTTTGACTATCGATTAACATACTGCGTAGGCTAGCTATGCTACCTGGTTGGCGACGATCATCAATAAAACTTTCTAAATGCGGTGCTAGGTAACTACGGATCTGTCCTGCAAATGGGCCTGGTAAATCACGACCGTAACGTGCTAGATCGTTAGCTATGCCCACAGCTTGATTTAAATGTTGTTCAAGTTCATCTAGCATATCGCTGAGATGTGCGGCATCTACAGCATCTTCTTGAATAGGTTGTCCTTGTTCAATACTGTCCATCATTTCAATAAATTCGCGTAGCTCTTTCATATTAGGCCTTTAGATCGTTAATCATGCTTTCGTATGCTGTCCAAAGTTTCTCTTCTACAGATTCTTCGATTGGATTAGCACCACGATTAGCAGCTAATGGATATTGTTTCTTAACACCACCTAATCCACCACCTGCATCAGTAGTTACTGCTGTGATTGGTGCGATCTTTTCATGTGGAGTGTTAGCTAGTTCGATATCTCGTTCTTCTTCGACTGATTCCTCACAAGCACCTGGCATGCCGCCACAGGTGTCGCAGTGTTCTTCTGCTTGTGGCATCTGTACCGCTATCATAGGCATACCGCTTAGTTTGCGGATTAGATTAACCACATCTTCTTCACCGTTGGCTGTAACATTTAAGTTTATATCTTCAGTGACTTCTTGTTTCTCATCATCGATACTTTCAACCTGTGTTTTTTCTGCTGAGGTATCACCACTGACTTTATAAGTCTTACCACCTACTGAGAATGTGTCTTTGCCGGCGGCAATAGCATCTAAACGAGCTTTGGTAAATTCATTACCTTCATCCACGGCTTCTTCACCAACTAGGACCTGACTAGGGGTTTTGATACCGCATGCGGCATAGAACATGTCCTCCTTAAAACGTGGGTTATCCGCTTTAGCCATATCTGCAAATGTTCGGCAGATTTTCTCGGCATCTTCTCTATTATCAAGGGCCTTGATTCTGTCCGCCATTACACGATAGTCTTTTCTGGTCATAGCTTCTTCAAGTTCTCGCATACTGCAGCCCATATCCTCAGCTGCATGAGTCAATGGACTTGCTGAATCGCTGGGAACCATTGGATCTAGATTTTCCATCTTAGGAGCGAGTCCCGCAAGTCTTGCGATTTCATTTAGCTCTTCTTGCACATCTACCACAGGAGATTCCATGCATTTTGCTTCCATGGCTTCCTGCTCGGCTAGCTCTTCTGCATAGTGATCCCATGCTTCTTTAGTTGTGTATATAGGATGGTTGCGTATAGCTTCCTTGCCTTCGGTAACTTTTACTTTAGTCATTTTCGCTTCACTGTTTTTAATAGTGTCTCCAAATTTTGTCATTTCTTCTACTTGTCCTCGGTTGTGTGCTTTCCATGCTGTAGCGTAAGCAATACCTTTTTCTTTCTTAGTTAGTTTGCCATCTTTAGCATAACCTTTCTTGATATGTTTGACCATACGTTCTGCTTTGGCGCCTGGGGGTGCTACTTCACCTAAATCGTCTTTACGAGCTAAACGTTGATCTTCTTGGCGATCTTTCATTGCCTGTTGTTGTTTACGTTTTTCAGCAGCCATTTTGTCCACAGGAGGGGTATGATATTCTGGAGTATCTGCTTTTGTTGGTTTTCTCATGCCTTCATGATCTTCGCCTTCGTCCATCTTGTCATGTTTAGCACGTAGCATGGCCATTTTCTCTTTGCTAGCACCTTCACGTCCTGCTTTTTGAAGTGCTTTCATGCCTTCTTTGCCATATTTCTTTTTACCTAAGTATGCTTGTAAGCCGCTTTCATCTAGTTCTTTTTCTTCATCATCTTTTTGTGCGGCACCACCATAAGAGTGACCTTTGACCTTGCGTGAGGATGATTTTTCATCTGCATCGTCACCACGTTCTGCACGTTCGTCCTCCTGACGGTCTTTTAGTGCCTGCAGGCGTTTGTGTTTAGCCACTGCCTCCTTATCTACCTTAGCCGGCTCATGATCCTTAGCATCTTTGGCGGCTTTCTTCATAGGTTCTTCTGTATCACCATCCTTGTCAAGATCTAAGAAGTCTGGTTTTGCAGCTTCTTTGAAGTTGGCAAATCGCTCCATTAGGCTCTCTGCTAGTTGTTCTACATTTTTCATGGTTGTTTGTCCTAAAGATTCAATTTTTTGTCCTGCTAGTTTACCGCGTGGAGGTGAAACCCATAATGTCTGTGGTTTACCAAAAATTTTAGTAGCATTAGGGTTTTCCTGACCTACTGTATACCAACGGCCTTGAGGATTTGCTTTAAGGCCTAAATTATATGCTTTACCTGTTTCATTTGCTTTTACATTGTAAAAAAAATGTAATTCTTTATCACCCTGGGCGGTGGTAAGATATCTTGACGCTGTTTCACGATTGCTGAGTACATCAATTGCTACAGTCCTATGCATCTCTGGATTTTTAATTGATGCCAATGCTGATTTTAACTTATCAAACATAGGTCTGGTTAAATTTATCGCGCTATAATCCTTACCAGTACCTGGATAGATCAATGCAACGCTTGTTAATGCTGGATCTCTTAACATGGCTTCTAGTTTTTCATTATTATAATTTACAAAATCTTTTTTAGTTGTAAGCACCGGACTTGGCGGTATAGTCACCAAATCTAATGTTTCTTGTTCTTCATTTTTAATATTTTGATTTTTGTAATATCCCTCTTCTAATCTTAATCCTGCTTGCTTTTTTTGTAATGGTAATTCGAATTGATCTTTAGGACGCAGTTGAACGACATTTGGTCCAAAGGCAGATACATTTATTTCATCGTCATTTGCTGCATCACCTTTAACTTCATTATCTTTTTTTGTTTGTGCTGTGACTGCTGGAACTTCATCAGTAGCTGGTGCTTGCGCTGGTACTTCGGCCGTTGCTTGCGCTGGTACTTCCGCCGTTGCTTGCGCTGGTACTTCCGCCGTTGCTTGCGCTGGTACTTCACTAGTAGCTGGTGTTGGCATCCTTAATATCGTCGCAGAAGGTCTAGCCGCTGGAGCTGCGGTTGGTGCTGCCGCTGTTGGTTGTGCTGTTACAGCCGGAGCTG
>Ga0194133_10009147_pt1 | contig 11408 bp, 6 predicted proteins | sample TA2KigOf40mmetaG_FD_155448 | JGI IMG/M metagenome (GOLD analysis project Ga0194133, IMG submission 155448) | Freshwater microbial communities from Lake Tanganyika, Tanzania - TA2015055 Kigoma Offshore 40m | ecosystem: Environmental > Aquatic > Freshwater > Lake | place: Tanzania: Lake Tanganyika...
GGTTGCTTGGGAGGGTTAGGTGTTTTTTACCGGACAAAAAATACCCATCTACTTAATTATTTGTTTCAAATGCTACAAAAAAAGAGATTTGAAAAAACCAAAATTATTATTTTAATAAAAGATTTATTTATTTTTCAGAAGGAAGTCGCTTCCCTCATGATGAGAACCAACTTACTGGTCCTGGAGGTGGATATGCATATACAACTTCATGCTTGGTCAAAGGTATCAAAGGTTTGTCTGATAAAACATGGCTGGTTCGAGATTGCAAAATTTATTTATACCTATTGTTTCCGAATCTCAGACATTTTCCAAACTTTTCCAGCTTAAAATGCATTACTAGGTGAGGTGGTTCATAACAACTCCAAAGAACTTTTAAACCTTTGCACACAAGAGTGAAAAGTTTTTACAATTGAATTGCACCACAGAAACATGATTAATTTTTCTGGCAAAATCTAATCAATTGGTTTTTATCTCAAAACTTCAGAGTCTGATATGAAAATGTTACTTTTAAATGTGATTATGTATTGGCCAACTATTACCTCAAAAAACAAACATGGTGAAGGACAATATTTGTCACATTTTTATCCTTAAAACCCTTTTTTTCCTCACAATATTTCTTTATCTCTGCGTGGGATTGCAATTTGCTTCACTTCTCACCGGACATTATTCACTTCGTAAAGACGGCTGTTTGGCGGCCTCGAAAATAAATCTGTCAATGGAGGTTAAAAAAAGATTTTACAGCATATTTTAGCCTTCGAAAATGCATTCAAAGGTTGAAGTAATCATTTCAAAAACTGCTCATCAGTAACGTTGTTTGTCTTGTTTATCTGCAAAATGGAAGGTAGCAATTCAATCAAAATAATGTTTCTTCATGAAAATGGTAAATAATTTATGAAATAATCGATTTTGATTAAGAATTTAGATAGCAAAACAGCTCTTTTAACACATTCTTTTCTTTCAATATTGTTTGTCTTCGTTGAGGAAAATAGTTTATGGCTTTTTTTGGGGATTAAGGGTGAAATCCATTAAACAGTTTCTTGAGAAATTGGTAATGGTTGGTGAACACCGAAGCAAAAAGAACTTGAATGTAGCTGAAAATGATAAATAAAAAAGTTTTTTTGTTGCTTTAATTTGTAAGTGAAAAAATAAAATTCAGTATTCCATTTAATTTTTGACAGAGTAATTTAGATGATTTTGGTTTTTTCCAATACTCATTTATGTGGCCCAAAAGTGCTTATTTTGTATTCTTATAATTGTTTTTTAATCATTTATGACTTTTACGTCAATCTTTTCCATGGTTTAATCTTAATTCAACTTGATTTTTCTGTTGTCTATTTAAACGGCCGCTCTGAAACCTTCTTTTTGAGACTCCCATGAGATACAAAGTAGCTTTCTAAAAAAATTTCTTCATTCCTGCTTGGTTTCATAGATCAGAGAATTTTTAGTGGGAAAATGATTTTTTAACTTTTAGTAAATAAGTTGAATCAAATCAAATAAATATGTTCAACAAAGTGTAATTTTAAAGTCTATATTTAGAATTCAACTTTTACTTTTTTCCAACAAAATAGTAAACACCCCAACTGAGCAAAAAATTTGCCTCTGCTTCTTAAACTTGAGTTATAAATCAAAAAGTTTATTGATTTTTTTTCTATTCAGCTCTTTTTTGCTTTTAAAACTTTTGGATTTTTTCCACCATTACATCAGGAGCAGACAATTTCACTGGCAAAAGTTGAAATTTCCATTTGTTTGATGTGATATTTTGGTATTTGGAATGATCATTTGTGGAAAACATAAGGCAAATTAAAAGTTTTTCAATCCTTATATTTTTTCGGGTTGTAATTGAAAGTTGAACTTTGTTTGAAACTTTTCTCTTCTGGGTTTCTTGTACTTGTGACAATGTTTAATAGGATGGAATCAGATAAAAATAAAAACTTGGTGAAGATGGAAACCATTGCAAAAGATGCTCCCCATCCGTCAAAGTTTATCAAGACCCTCTGAACAAAACTTATTCAGTTTGAGACTGTGGAATTTGATTTGGGATCCAGAAATTTTTAAAGAAAGTTCATCCTACAAAAAATATCCAAAACATGAAACCCACAGCTGTTAGATAAACTTTTGTTTTTGATCCTATAGAAAAATAAAATAATAAGGTTTGTCAATCATGAACTTTCTTGTAAAATTTAAATTTGTCTATTTGCTTTTCGGTTGAAATGGAAACTATTTCAAAATGAAAGTGAAGATCTATTTGAGTTTTTCTTTTCCCTCAAACTGCTGTTTGCCTGGGGGCATTACAATTTCTTTTTGGCTCAAACTAAAACAAATCCTTTTAAAATAAGTTGCTCTTGAAATTTTTTCAAAAAAAACATGCTTTTGAAGAGGCAAAAATCAGTTTCCAGCATAGCATTTATCAAGAGCAATCGTGAGAATTTCTTCTAGTTTTCTAATTTGATACAAATACTTTTATTCTGCCACTTCCAGAGACTTAGAACTCGATTTGAGAAACAAGTTTCAAATTATTAAAGTAGTTTTTCATGTTAACTTGTGCCAAAAATCTGCATTCTTGCACTCTAAGTTTTCAAATTCCAAAAATGTTAACAGGATTGGTTGATTGATTGATTGATTGGCAGCTTTTATTTGAAACTAATTATTCTAATATTGTAAATAACTAGCACGTTCAGGAGCGGCTAAGCCGCCCCCCCCCTTTTTATTTTTTTTTCGCCACGCCCCTTCCCGCCCCCGTGACGGGACAGACGTTAGGGTTTTATATATATTAATTAATAATTAATATTGACTTTACAATAGTTCCATTAAATGCATCAATTTTTGTGATTTAAATGAAAAATTGAAATATCAAAAATTGAATTACGAAAATTAGTCAGCTTGTTGTTGACTTCGTCTATACTTGAAAAAAGTGTCTTTTAGTAAAATTCTGATTAAATCATTTGACAAGTTCTCTCCATTCCAGGGTCGGTTAATGAGTCTAAGATTTTGCCCAACATATAAAACTGAACACAATAGCTGTCTTGCTGATCATGATTTAATAGTTTAAAGTGATTTAAACTCATTTTAGACAATTTACCACATTTTGAATGGGACCAAAAAGGAAAAGGTCGATTTGCCTAATTACATATGGCCTAGAGGTATTTAGACTATGTTGATTTGCTTAACAAAAGGTTCGCCTAATAGGGTCATGAGAGGAAACATGCCCCACAAGGTTAGGAATAAGGGAGAAACATGCTTTGCTTGGTAAGGTTAGGTTAGTGTCATTAGGTGAACCAACATTAGGCGAACTTCCGTTAGACAAACCGATATTAGGTGAACAATCTTAGGCAAAAAATCCGTTAGTCAAAATATCTGTAGACAAATTGACATGGTATCAGGCCAAAGTCAAGTGGTTAAAAAGCAGTAAACAGTACTATGAATACCCCTAGGAGCCGGAAGGAAGGAACAGATCAAATGCCATGCAGGGTTAAACCAGGATGATAAGGCCCGCAGGGTAATGCCCCTAAGATAAGCCCTGCCGGGTTAGACCCTGAAGTTTAGGTTAGTAATGTAAAAGTTTTGGTTCATTTTATGTAACCTTCCGGGTCAAGGTCTAATTAGGCGAATTAGTAGGTAAGCAAACTAGTAATATTTTGTAGTGGGTAAGCAAACTAGTCAGGTAGGCAAACTAGGGGTTAACTAACAAAGGGTACACTAACTATATAGTAAGTAGGCAGGTAGGTGAACTCTCCTGGAATCCTTTTTAACATAATATTGAAAAAATTGTCATCAAAATGTCTTTTTTCAAATTAATTGAACATTTGAAGAGTAAATTTGAAAAGAGTTTTCCATAAATTTGCCCAAATTCAACAATCTTAAAACAACTGAGAAATCAGAAAACCCAAAGTTTATTTTTTATTTGGCTCAATGAGTTATTGTTTTTTAGTTCCATGCGAATCCGGAAACTACTGGAAGTGTGACATCAGCACATGTGTTGTCTGTCCACAAGGTTATTATCAACCACAATGGGGTCAGACCAGTTGCTGGCCATGTCCTTACAACACAACGACAGATTCAGTTGGATCCACCTCACCACTTGATTGCAAAAGTAGGTTCACTTAAGTGTCTTAGAAACTGTTTCAATTGAAAAAAACTTGTCATTGTTCTTATTTCACAGGGCGCAAGTGTCCCTTTTACATGAAAGATGGACTTGGGATTGTTGAATCACCCAATTTTCCTGGTGAATATCCGGCCAACTCTGAATGCCACTGGCGTGTTAGACCTGGGAGAAACAAACGTGTTTTGGTCATCATCTCCAATATTGAGCTGGATGAATCTTGTGGCGATGTTTTGACAATAAGAAAATCAGGTGACTGACTTATCACATTTCAAATGATTTTGATTTTACTATTATTATTAATAAAAAAATTCAGAACGTCCTAAATCCGGCGTCATCTATGAAACTTGCCAAGGACATGAAGAGCCTGTCATCTTCACTGGTCATTCAAGAAACTTATGGGTTGATTTTGTTGCAAACTCAAACTCATCTGGAAGAGGTTTCCAAATATCATTGTTGTCAATAGAGGGTAAACTTGACATTTTAATGCAAAAACTGAATTTAATTTGATCGGTTCTGAACTTATTTTCAGATGAACTTGGATATTTAGTGGATGCTATTGTTAATGAAGACAAAATTGGAACCTTTGATAAACGTCCAAATGATCTCTCCATGGAAGTAAGAGTATTTTCAATCATTTGTCTTCATCTTGAACTAATGGCAAAGATAAAATTTCAGGACAAACATATGCTTTCTCGACTATTGATGTTACTAAATCCAAACTATGCATCAAGTCAAAACAACAGAAACAGAAGGCCAGCTAGGAAAAAGAAGCCAATTATCAATGTTGTTGAAGAGGAAACTTAAATGATAACAAAAATATTCAATAAAATTACTTAACTGCTGACAACTTTTGAAACATAAGTATTTAAAGATTCTACCAAATATTCAATACTTTTATTTGAAAGATCATCCGGACTCTTGTCTTTTTGATCAATTTATTATTGAAAAAAAAATCAATTTAAAAGTTTCTTTTGAATTACATTTATTAATTCAAAGTAATTTTCCAGGTTAAATCTTCGACACAACTCATTTATCATTTCATTTTCATTTAATTGTCATTTCATTGAAAATGTCACTCAAGAAGATAATTCTTGTGACTTTTTATTTGTTGCCAAAAAGTCAGTTTGTAACAATTTGATGGTTGAGTCGATATTATGACTTTGATTCAATAAAGTAGGTAATGAAAAATTATTCAAGCAAATTTTTGTACCTTTCTGAGTGTTCCAAAGAAAACCTTATTTGGGAGTTTTCTAGTTGCACATTTTTTATTCCAAAAATTCAATAAAAATTTAGTTCCTTCCTCTATCATCAACAATTCAAGTTAATATTTCATTGATTCCCACCCCAAATGCTCCATCTGTTGCTTTTATTCAATGTGGAATTATTTTTTGATTATGTCAGTAAATATCTCATTTGAAGATCAAAGTTTAAATAAATATTGTTGGCTGAGAGAATTACCATTCGAATTTTATAGAGTCCGATTTGATACTTTAAACAAGTCTTATAGAAAATGAACAATTTTAAAACTTATAGCTACTATCTTAAGCTAAAACATTTGATCAATTGATTGATAGCTAATTCTAATGGTGGATAATTATTGTGAATTCAACTTTACAACAAACTCGGTCACTTGGTCCTTTTTTATGTAATGGTAAATAAATGATAGAATAAAATAGAAAAACCTTTATTTAGACTCATTATTCTAACATTACAAAGTAACATTGACTGTACAAGAATCCAACATCGGTAAATCCTAGATTACAGAAATATAAAACACTTTGTTTAATAACATAGGACAGTTATTTACAATATAAAAATAATTGTTACTTTAAAAAAATTCTAATTTCAGTGTCAAATTTGTCCATATTCCAGGGTCTTGGAAATTCCTTAAAGAAGTCCAGTCTGTTTGCCAAGTTTTGTCTTCCTACCATCGATGTAGAGTTGTCGTAGAAACGTTCTGCGTTTGGTTTCCCAAGCTCTTCATCTATAGGATTTGCATTATCCCTGGGTTTTTGTCTCTTATAATTTTCATAACCTTGGAGGCTGTGAGATAATTTTGCCCACTCACATGGAGTTGCTCTGTTACATCTCTTCATAAGATCAAGCTTAGGAATAGTTTTATTCCCGCCATTGCAAGCTGTCCTGATTAAGTAAACTCAGGCCTCATCACAATAATAAATCCTGCCTGATATTCATTATTACTCCAGTGGTCAAATATTTTGTCCAGATGGGTATTTGAAGTCCAGACTCCCAGTCCTCAATTACTTGTCACAACTATAATTCCACATCAATCCATGTTATTTTTAGTAAATTTATTCATGCTTTTCGAAGTAATCCAATCTGGATTCAGCTGAAATCTTGGTCTTTACAATATTTGTCTGATTAGGTGAGACAATAAATAAGTTTTCTAAAAGGTGACAAAAAAATGGGAACCTGGCATAAGATTGACAATAATGTCAATTCTTTTTATTTTATAAAATCTTGCCCAAAATAGTGGAAAGTAACCCTCTTATTTTTGGTAGGGATAGTACTATGTACAACCCTGTGGATCCCGTAACTCAGACCCACAACCTTAGATCTTAGCTCTCAGTCATGTGCCTTTGTCCCTTTAGCCTTGGCAACCTGTCCATCTGCAATCATTATCTTTGAGGATACTTTCTGGACTGAGGATCAACCTAATTGACACTATTTATTTTACTCTTTTGTTTGTTAAGTACAAAAATTAGAATCATAATTACAATATTTTAAAAGAGGTTTTGCAATATGAATGACGAGTTTTAATTCAGAATGAATTATTTTTCTATGAGAGGACATCTCTTTAATGATGTTGATGGGGATCAGGACCAGGAATCTTACCCAGTGGAAAATCATCGCAATATCCACTGAGCATTGCGCAACCCCATTTGTTTATTAATAAAGGTTACTACCATCTCATCCTATTACACAATTCAAGTTTTGTACTCAAGTTTCAAATGAGCTTCTGAATAAGAAAATGGGCAGGTTATTTCTCAAAACATTAAGGGATTTGTATTTGTTCAAAGCTCCATTAAAATTTACAATCAAATTGCCAATTATAAATAACTTTTAAGAGCACTTTTTTTGTGGAACAATTTTAAACTATAACAAACAAAACTGCACTGAACATTAAAAGTAGTGTAAAATTTGACTCTGGAAAAAACTTTGAAATGATTGATAGATTACACATTATATGATTGAGTAAAATAATAAACTCACTGCAACAGTTCATAAAGCACTAATTATTTGTTTGATTATAAAAAAGCACAAGTTTTGCCAAAGGAGATGCGGGCTGATGCCCACAGTTGACAGTTCAGTTAAATTTCACTATTTTAATATCTCTAAGCGATTCACAAAGAAGTTTCTTCCAATTTTTAATTGGAATTTATCATGAAAGATTCTGCTTCTTAGTCTACGATCATTGATGAAGCATTTAGTGCGAAGTTTGTCTGTGAGTTGAGAGCCTAAATTTCCAAGGTTAGTTGCATTGCAGTAATTCTTTCACTGATGTGGAGTCAACCTACCACATAGCCTATATTGACCTCATGTCAAGGTACTCTATTTGAGAAATCACCAATGACTTTCATCATCGCTCTGTAGTGGACAGAGCTGCTGCATAGCAGAGTAACCCATAGAGATGGGCAGTTGCAACTTTAAGAAGGTGTGGCTTCATAAGAAATCTCTTAAGGAGCTTAAGCTTTTTTATTTTATAAAGAGTCCTTTATGCAAGTTCAACTCTCTTTGCTTTTGATACCATTTTGGTGAAGATCTACAATTCAAACACCACAAGCCTGTCACATAAGAAGAATATAGATGAAGATGAAAACCAGACACTATAAATTGTTAAAGCCAAGTTAAATTTTTATTGGCTGTAAAATTGTAAAAATTTGGTAATTTTTCTAGTTTTGATTGCAAGAGCTAACAAAGGAGAAAGACACATAGAAATAATGGAAGTAAGAGTTCTTCTGACATCTTAATAAAGTGAATTCCGCTTCTAACAGTGTAATCATTATATGATGATAAGTAGGGGTCATTGTAGCTCATTGTTTTGACAACTGGCTGAGAACTGAGAGGTACAGGGTTTGATCCCTGGCCTGGGAAAAATCTTTAATCCCTGGATTTGCCTTAATTCATCATTTCTTTGAGGTGATTAAATCAGTCAGGATTGATTGTTGTGCAGAAAATTGATCTTTAAACTCATTTATTCACATTTATCAATTGAAAATCAAGTAACTTTAAGACACAACTTTCAGTCAAAAACAAACTGTTGTAAAGTCAACACTATTCTCATTCACTTGATTTGGTGTTAAAATAATCAGTTCTTAACACAAACTCTATTTATCTTTAGTATTGAAGTTTCACACAGAAGTCAAATATTTGGCAAGAATTATGATTGACCTCTGTGTTCTCACAGCCAATTTTCATCATTGTTAACATTTGATTAACTCTAGAATCTAACTTTTTTGGTCAGAAACAGCTTCAATAGTGTTTTTCTTAATTAACAATCTATTTAATTAATTGAAATATAGTCTATTTTTTTAAATCAAACTTGAAATAAAACAACTACCAATCTTTATTTCAATCATTTTTCTTCTGGGAACCTCCAACCTTTTCTCAAAAGTTTTCAAGTTTTCTAGAGGTACAAAATTCATTAAAACTTTATGTAGACAATTTTGCAGTGAAGGATCGAGTGAAATCATCTGAGTAACAAGTATTTGCTGTGACAGTTTATCTCATTAAATCACAAAAATAAAGTTTGGTGAAAAAAACTTTAACTAAGTTAAAGATTACATAGAATCAGTGAAAAGTTTTAATACAGATTTTGACATTAAGATTTGGTTAAAAAATTTAATTATTTTAAACCAAAGATATTAATTTCTACAAACTTCTTTTTAGAATGATAGACACTGAAATTTTTTTCAAAGTTGAAAACTGTCAAGGTAGTTATTTGATTTCATATACCAGGACATGATTTTTTTTTCTTTTTCTATTCCATCTTTTCAGCCACACACGCTGCTTATCGATCCATCCATCTGCCCGTTCGAGCCCAAACGTCGAGGGTTCCAGCCTCTTCTCTCTGACATCATCCCTCGATCTTGCAACTAGCCGGGAATGTGTTTTAGATGGAAGAGGCGCTTTTTTTTGTTGAGCAGCACCAGCATCGAGCAGGTCTTTTTTTATTCAACACATACTCCAACATTCCTTTCCAAATATCTTGTTTAGTATAAAGCGTAAGTTTAGTCTCTCTTTGACAGTCTTGCCTCAAGATATGCTTAAATAAGTATGACCTTTTTCAGTTCACATAATGTATTGCAAAACCATCTCTGGAAATAACAATCCTCAAGTTCATTAAAAAAAACTTGGAAAATGTGATTCGATTTGGGAAGTTATATTGTGTCCAAATGCATCCAAGACCAGTTTTGTGATTGGAAGAAAAAATTCTTTTCAAGTGCAGAAAGTCACAGATTGTGTTGAAAGATATGGACAAAGGAAAAAGCCAATATTGAATGTGTTAAGAATTTTTAGGTGGATCTGCAGAAAGAAATCCTTAGGAGGTAAGTAAGTAAACTTGAGGGCAACAAGTGAAATATTTTCTAACTGTTGTGGAAACTGTTTGCAAAGTTTTGAGTGTAAAAAAGCTTTACCCATCAATTTTATTTTTGAAAGAAAGAATATGTTTTTGTCAAATTTTGTTTTGCAGAAAAAAGATGAAAGAAATGTTTCGGAGAAATAAGGCACTTCTTTCAAATGCATTATGGAAATGGTTGGCTTGAATTTTCCACTAGAATCTGATCTTCATCATATATATAGTATAAAGTTGTAACTGTTGCAAATCAGTTGAAAATAAAAATATAACTTTTCAGAAACCATGAAATGATCTAAATCTCAGAAAATATTTATTTTTAGATAGTAAAGCAAAAGTGTTTCATTTCTTCTTGCTTTTGAGAGCATTTTTATGACTTGAGTGTTACATAATATTTAAGATTAGAGACCCAAGGGTTTTACATGAAGGCTTTCCCATTACTTTCACAAACTTGGATTGTCGTTGAGATAGAGAAAAAGTTTCTGTTTTGAGAAGAATTTCTTTACCATGGACAAATTCTATACAGAAAAATAAACCTTTTTGTTGTTTGGAATATCTGTTTGACTTAAGCTGACTAAAAAGATCAATCTATGATTCAGCTCAAAACACTGCAGGAATAAGTTTTTGCAAAAAGCATTAGCTTTTTTCCAAATGCTAGAACTCAATCCCAACAGAAAAGTGAATTACAAGAGATCTGATAATAAACTGCATTTCAATCTCAAAATAAGATGCAGCAAGATTGAACTTGCTCTTCACTTTTCCCTTTGATAGGCATTTGAGGAAAGTTATCGCCAAGCTAATTTCAATTCCATACTTTGACAGGTTACGATAGTTCATTGCAAACAATTTACGCATCCCATCAAAACTATCAACTAAATGCTTGCATTTCCTTTGCTAAGTAATTTCAATTGGTTATGTTACTAAGTTAAATCCTAATTAAGGGCTGCTAGCTGCTATTCCATCAATAAACAATTCAGTATTGAAACTTTTCTTGATTGGCAAGGTTATAACTGGGTTTAACTATACACATGCAGAAAGTCTGTCTGTCACTCAAAAGTAGATATAACCACACTTGTTTCAAATCACCAAAAAATGTCAATGAAAAATCTCATATCTCTCACCACCAGATTAATATCATATTTTCTAAGATTAGTAACTTTTGTCAGAATGGTGTGTACATACATCTATGTTGTGCTAGCTAAAAGTTTTGCTAAATTGTATAACTTTTTCCAAGACAAATGAGTTCTTAAGAGAAAAAGTACAAATGGTCAAAAGAAATGCCAAGCTCAAAGTAAAACTTGTCTGACATTATAACTACTCTTCTGCATCATCTCCATTTATAGTTTAGTGTGTTGTAGCTTAAAAGACAACTAGTTGATAACTGGTAGGTTCAGGGATTAATCCCTGACTTAGAAAGCCTTTGACTTTTGGGGTTGCCTTTTTAGGGGATACCATGTCGATTCGTCTTATGATCTTTTGTAAAACGGATATTTTGCCTACAATTGTTTGCCTAACGTCGTTTCGCTTAACCTAACTTAACCTAGACTAACCTAAGTCGGCAAACCAACATTAGGGGTAACGCTGTAAGCAAAATGACATTAGGCAAACCATCATTAGACGAATTGACGTTTTCCCTTTTTAGGGATCTGTCAGGAAGGCGAAGTCAATGCTCTGCAAAAAAAACTATATTGAATAGTTTGAAAAAGT
>Ga0194133_10009148_pt1 | contig 11406 bp, 19 predicted proteins | sample TA2KigOf40mmetaG_FD_155448 | JGI IMG/M metagenome (GOLD analysis project Ga0194133, IMG submission 155448) | Freshwater microbial communities from Lake Tanganyika, Tanzania - TA2015055 Kigoma Offshore 40m | ecosystem: Environmental > Aquatic > Freshwater > Lake | place: Tanzania: Lake...
ACAAATTTCTTAAACGCCAAAATTTTATTGTTGGTGTGCTTAGTAGTCATTGTGTTATCCTATGGTTTGATTGATATTAAAATAATTAGTAGTATTGTGCTGTTAGTTTATCGTGGTGTTGCCAGAAACCGAAGCGGCGTCATTGACCACAGCGTTGCCAGAGACCACAGCGTTGCCAAAGACTCTAGCGTTGCCAGAGACCTTAGCGTTGTCAAAGACTCTAGCGTTGACAAAAACCCAAGCGTAGCCAGAGACCTTAGCGTTGTCAAAGACTCTAGCGTTGTCAAAGATCCCAGCGTTGCCAGAGATCACAGCGTTGCCATAGACCTTAGCCTTTGGACCGACGAAGGCACTGGCTGCTACACGGGCGCTATCAGCTACCCAGCCGCCGCCGTTAGAGTGCTTATGAGCTGGCACCCGACCAGCGCCATCTTGGAAATCATACGTTGTCATTGTAACCTGCGTGGTAGGCCGCAATCTCCGCAGCGGTCATCTGCTCCTCTGTGACTTTCTCGCTGGTGTAGGAGCCGCCCTTGAAATAATGCGGACAACGTCCTCGGCGATAATAACTGTCTGCGCCGCCTCGGTCGTAGGCGCCACCGTGCCGCTCATCGTATTCTGCGGCCGGTACGGGCGAAGAAACTGTAAACATCATTGACTCCTTTAGCTTGTTTTTCATAACATTACACCCTGTTTACGCGCAAATTTGGCCATCTTATTGAAAAGACGACCATGATCCGGTTTCATTTCAAAAACGAAGTCCTGACACAAGTGGATCATCTCATGACATAGTGTATCCAGAAAGTCCGCCTTGGTGTCAAAAAAGTCCGTCAGACCGATAGTTCCATCAACGTAATAGCCGTACTCGGTGTCTAGATAATCAATATCCCACTGGGGTTGATCCAAAATACCGTTAAAAATCTTACGATTGATAACAGCAAAGGCTTTGGATGCCATGCTTTCATTTACCTTAATCATGGATAGCACCCGACCAGCGCCATCTTGGAAATCATACGTTGTCATTGTGTTATCTTTCCGTTAACGGCGTTGGTTGCCAGAGACCACAGTGTTGCCAGAGACCACAGTGTTGCCAGAGACCACAGTGTTGCCAAAGACTCTAGCGTTGTCATAGATCACGGCGTTGCCAAAGACTCTAACTTTGCCATAGACCGCAGAGACTCTAGCGTTGCCATAGACCACAGCTTTGCCAGAGACCGCAGCGTTGCCAGAGACTCTAGCGTTGCCAAATATCCTAGCGTTGTCATGGACCACAGCGTTGTCAAAGACCACAGCTTTGCCAAAGACTCTAGCTTTGCCATAGACCTCAGCGTTTACATAGACCACAGCTTTGCCAAAGACTCTAGCGTTGCCATCGATCACAGCGTTTCCAGAGACCTTAGCGTTGTCATGGACCAAAGCGTTGTCAGAGACTCTAGCGTTGCCAGAGATTCTAGCGTTGCCAAAGACCTCAGCGTTGTCAGAGACCGCAGCGTTGCCATAGACTTTAGCCTTCGGGCCGACGAAGGCACTGGCTGCTACACGGGCGCTATCAGCTACCCAGCCGCTGCCGTTAGAGTGCTTATGAGCTGGCACTGGACCAGCGCCATCTTGGAAATCATGAGTCTTTGTATTCTTCATCATATTATCATTATAGCGCATGTTGGCGTATTTGTCTATCAAAATCGATGGTAATATTATTGCGTTGTTGAGGTGTTGTGAGCAATAATATTGCTGGCGTACCCGGCTGGACTCAAACCAGCGACCTACCGCTTAGAAGGCGGTTGCTCTATTCGGCTGAGCTACGGGCACTTGAAGCTAGCTGATTATTGAATTGGCCGAGCGCCAATGTGCTTACATGTCTGTCGATAATTAAACCCGAGGCAAGTGCATGTCCGTTGGCCATTCTTTTCAGTAATTGTATAGACCTGATTCTTGGAGCCGTTGATCGTCCAACTTTTAACCGGATGATCGGATGTCATTGGCAGTGGAACAGGAACAATCTCAGACCCTCGCTTAATTTCAACTATATCCGTCATCGCCAATGTACGCATCGGGAAAAACTCATCGCCTGTAGCAAGATTGATAGCCTGATTTTTTTGCCATGCGGGTGAAGTCATATACTCTCCCGTGAAAGTTTCGAATTCAGGAACGAACGTGAAATAGGCATTCCTCATAGGAAAAATAGAATTTTTGCACTTGACCGACAAAATTTCGCCGGGTTGAAAAGATGTCATTTTGGTTCTCTTGCGTGAAATAAAAAAAGTCGATTGTCATCGGGTCAAACATTATGACTGCTTCATGACAATCGACTGAGGTAACTTGATACTTTATCGGCAGTGAATCACGTGGTGTAATACCCATCGTGGTTCGCCTGCTCTTCATCATGGGCACCGTCATACCGCGGCATCAAGCCGTTGGCAGCCAGCATGTCGCGCACCTCGTCATCGCTCATCCATTTAAGAGCCGCCGTGAGCAGCTCCGTGGGATCGATCACGTTCGAGTCAACCAGCTCAAGCGCGAAGTCTCGAGGATTAAGTTGAAAAAGTTCAAGATTTCTGTCCATCTGTTCGCTACCCGGCCACAGCCGAAGACGGCTTGATTCGCTTCAGAAAGTCAGGGACGGTAAGATCATCACTGGGAATCGAAGGCGTCAGAGGCACGGGCTTCACCACGGGCACTGCCGCATCAGTCGGCTTCACCACGGGCACTGCCGCATCAGTCGGCTTCACCACGGGCACTGCCGCATCAGTCGGCTTCGACTTGACTGGCTTACTGGCCAGGTTCTTCACCTTTCTGGGCGCGCGGACAATCGTACCGGGCGCAACGCCCGTCCGAACGAACTTACCATAATAGTATCGCGCTTCCTCTTCCGGTCGTGCATGATGCACGAACGCGGTGGAACTCACAATAAGCTTGACCACATCCTGCATGGATTTCGTGGCGTTCTTGGTCATGATATCGATGATGACGCTCCGCTTACTTACCCTGGTGCTCTTCACAGTCTTAACTACACTCATTATCTTAGATTCCTCTTAGGTTCTGTCCGAAAAGAACACAACGTCCTTTTCATCATATTATCATCCTACCATATCTTAGGGCATTTGTCTACCAAAATCGACGATAATATTATTGCGTTGTTGATTCGCAATAAGCAACATTGTTGCGCTAATTGATAATACCATCAAGCATAATCAATACTCCAATCATCGTGAAAAGGAATAATAGAAATACCGTGCCCTCAAGGAGAGCAGTAAGGCAATTGAATTGATTTTTGGATTTCTGTTTCATCATATTATGATCCTAACATAGCTTAGGGCATTTGTCTACCAAAATCGACGGTAATTTTATTGCTTTGTTGAGGTGTTGTGAGCAATAATATTGCTGGCGCGCAAGATGGGGCGCGGTCTGTTACCGCTTCGAGAACTGGAAGCTGCGGCGGGCATACGCTATTATATATGCCGTAGAGTCTATCGTGGTACCTTAGAAGGTAATGATTGGTTGGTATGTTCGATATATATCTGATTATTATCTTCAAAATTGCGGCCGCGTTTTTGCATTTCTTTCAGTTTCTCGACATCTAGTTCAATGCGAACCGACTGACTTTTTGCGGCGCTCAACATCTTTTGTATTTTATCTGCTATATTTATATTCCAAGGTATGACGTATGATTTCGGAGTTCCGTCTGAGTCAAGCAACCAAACGTATATTGCATTGGGCTCGTCCAGATAACCACCAAGAACAGTGTTGGTTGTGATATCTCTCCATTCATATGAGATATTTTTTGCAGTGCCCTTTATCTCCAGAAATGATATCAGTATCACTATAATAAAAACAGGATAGAGAATTGCGGACAGCACATATTTTTTTGTGAAATGAATTAGTAATATTATTCCTAAAAATCCAACAATGAAGAAATAGAACAGAATGATTGACATGTTATTGAGCCCTGACTATTCCACTTATTGACTTGAACACCTTATTGAATGAATTAGGGACGAGATTGCCCTCGCCATCAAGTGAAAATCTGATGACAGTTGCTTCATCTCGAATCGAATGAAGGACGACTTTTTCGCGCGTGAGAACCCGAAGCGTGTTGTTTTTGAATATCGTCACTGTGATAATGCACTCGACGGATCGATTCACCATAGGGCTGTTAAAATAGTAGACATTGACAACATATGGTCCAGACTTAAGCCCGCGAGCAACGGCGATTTCTTGATTTCTTGATTCGGAATCAAAAGATTTGCCTAGATCATCACGCAATAGATTGAATGTCGGGCCGCTCTTGTTTGCATAGCCTACAGAAGCTTCGTTGGGAGCTTGCACCCACAAGTCAATATCAGCATCGACATTTTTCTCCCACATCAATTCTACCATAATATTGCCCTGATTGATAGAATTTGCGGTTTCTTCTTTTTTAACCGCAATCAGTGCCAAAATAGACATAGCCATAAAGGCAATCAGAAGAGTGAATAGTAGATCCCTATATGACCACTCAAAACCAACACTAGGTTTCCTCATGCCCACACCATATGGCAATTTCGCGTAACCACACCATAAAAAACACACCAACCACATTGGGTGAAATGGCCAATGCGAGATTCTTAAATACCGTTAAGAGGGTTGTTGTGTCTGTATTCGTCAATCCAATCGCTGCACTGATGATACCAATTCCCGTGAACGTCAGAGCCCACATAGGCAGCCCGTTCGCAATATGCCGCACAACAACCCAGTCTTCACGCCAAGCTTTGAATGCTCCAAAAACGAAATAAACAGACAGAAACCCTATCATGAAATATTCCATGACACTCAACATGAGAAAGCCCGTAAGAAAGTTGGCCCAAAATGCTACGCCCATAAGAGTCAGTAGCATCGTGTTAATGATAATAAACCGAGCCGTATGATCTTCGTTGTGGTGCATTTGGCTCCTTTCTTGTCGTCATCGAGACGTACGGTATTTTCTATTTATGAGATTTTGTCTAGTGTAATCATCAATATTCAGACGAAAGGCGTATTCACGCGAATTGAGCCATGCACGGAATCCCTATGACTCACGGCTACTACTTCACTGCGCCGATGAAATCCATAAACATTTGCGACAATCAATGAATTTGCGGGAACCATATACGGCTTTTCGGCAAAACCCATCTCGCTTAGCTCATTCTCGAACACTCGCAGCGACCCCTCGGCATGCCCATAGGTTCTTGTCGCCTCCAATTTATAGGTTGCTACTGCAATAGATTGTTCATATATAAACTTCGCGCGGCCGCGCGTGAATACGTGTGACCCAGGCGCATATACAAAAGGCCCATTCTCCAGCTTTACCTCGTCGGGAAAATACCACCACTTGATGCAGGGAAAGAACGTATCAGAATGTAAAATCTTCTGCACATCACCATCTTTGGGCACAATTTTCAATCGCTGAACAAATGTATTCTTCGCATACAAATCATATACTTCTGGGCGCGTATAAGCCAGGCAATCAAATATTATTGGTCTCATATAGCTCTCATTGAGCATGATATTGAGTGCGATTGACTCCGTATTGAATGATATAATGTTAGAAGGAATCTTCATTACAGTTTCTGGCATTTTTTGAATTTCAGCAATCACTTCATTACGTAATGTATCTTCCAGGAAATCATGAACGACCACAATACCATGCTCATCGTACTCTTTCGAATATTCAGTGCAATATTTGGTTTCAGCCCTATGCATATTTCTAATGAGATGAGCGAAATACGATCTTACCACATGTATTCCCGCTCGACAACTATGAGTGTCACAATTGAGACGAGTAAAATCCTTTGTTGAACTCAGTAGAACATCTGCACTTGCGTTTGGAGCTAGAAGCTCAAATGCTTGCCGAGCGTAAGCGTGCGCCTCATTTCTAGTGCGACTACTTTTCGCATTGAATATGATATCTTCCAGTCGTGCGCGGATGTCGGCCGAGGCATCACAGAATTCTAGGACATTATCAAGCATCTAATATTGTCACATTCTTACAATGGGTTTGGCATTCGCGGAGAAACAACATATCATGTCGATAATCAATATAAGGTCCGTCGCAATATTTATCTCCCAAAAATACAATGCGCTTATTAGGATTGAAAATCAACATACTCATTATGAAAGCGCTTGGTGCAGCATATACAATATCGGAATTATATAGATCAATCCAATCGGCGATACTTGATTGATTTGATATCGCATAATCAGGATATGTTTCTGATGTTAGATCGGAGTCGTCCGAATAAATGACTAGTGACTCGGGTCCATTCGCATGAGTGACGCTATCGGCGTGGGCTATAGTCAGGAGATGCTTATATGACTCAACTGACGCAACGTGTTTATCCTTACCACGAATATGAACACCAAGACGACCAATAGTATCGGGATTAGATGAGATGTGAGTCTTAGGCGTGAGCCAGCGAAAAATTTTGTCTCTATTTTTGAATATATACCTAGCAGATCCTTCTACCCAATACGGTGTCTTGCGAGTCGTGTCAATTTCAACTATTCGACAGTTTGCATCAAAAACATTCTGTAGCTTGTTTGTCGAATCGTATGATAAGTTACCGCCCGTATTTACGCAGAGAATTGGTTCTTCGTCGCTATTGATAACCGAAATTGCGGTCGCGGCTTGAAGAATCTGGACTCCCATCTGCCCGCGAATATGAAGACGAATAGTATTCATTGGTTTACCTCATTCACAATAGACGAGAATCCTAATGCTAGTCGCTAATATTATTCAATAGCTGCTTATACGTAATCGTGGAAATATTACTATTGAATGAGGGCATACGACGCAGCATATTATCGGCTTGATACTCATAGCATAGTAAAAAATCGACAGTGGGATTATTAGACACTAGCCAATTCAGATATCGCACGCGCCCCGAATTATCTTCATGCCGCGCACGAGTGTTTGGACCATAATTGATAGTTCCGTCATATGCATTACTAACAGATTGACCCACATCATTCAGCATGAAATCAAACCCCAGCCCAATTACGGTAGTCGCTCCGTGCCGAATAGCTTCAATCATTGCATTGATACCCGCATTACTACGAGGCTGATTTGGATTACATTCTTTTGGTTCCCATCGTTCGCTAAGTGGTGGAATAATGAATCTATTCTTGGGAAAATCACTATTTTGAATCTCCTCTATCATTCCGTCATCTATGGCAATTAGATAATTCGGCAGATCATAATTTGGTGCATATTCTCGATATAGCGCATTGCATCCGTATATTTGGCCTAGACCAATGAGTTGGCGAAGATTAAACCCTAATCGGCTTGTTCCATTGCCAATTACAAACGCAATCATTCCGGCCAATTTTTAGTCATATTAGGGAAAGCCAATCTCGCGGCCTTACGAGAAATATTAAGAGCCTTATCCTTCACACGCAATATCAGTTTAGCATCATCGTGATCAACAGATTCAAGTAGCTGAATGAATAGCTGTTCGCGTTTAACCTGTGTAATATTTCGATTCTCTGGACTATCGACAAAATATATGAACATACGAACGCATTCCGAATATAGTTTACCCTCTTGATCCGCAGCATCATGTAGCGGCTTATAGGGCGGTGCACCGGACGGAATCATCCACGTGACGCCAGGATCAAGCGCATAGCCAATAATAGTCTTTAGTGCAGCACTGCTATTCTTTCTCATAACGTCGGCCTGAGCTTCGTCGGTAGTCTGCTTTTCTATTTCGAGAATAATACTAGATAGTGATTTAATCATTAAAATTCTCCAATATGTTCAGTTAGATTGCTTAGCCGATAGCGAATAAAATAATTTAATATCTTTGATCGAGGTGATGGCGTTTGCGTAGTAAACTGAGTGATCACCTCTTGCTGAATAGCCTTCGGAATCTTATCAAGATTGATTAGTTCCTCATTTCTCCTATAGTTGCGTAGCATTTCATCATCGCAAAAGATAGTAGGATCGAGGACAGACCATTCGTCCAGTTTCTTACGCATTACGGGCTTCTGGCGTTTATCAGAAACGAAAGTATCATCGTCAGATAGAAAATTAGGTACGCCATCGCCTCGGTCGCCAAGCATAATATGCTCGCGTAAAAATCTTTCGGGATTATCTACGGTGATATTCCTTTTTTGTATCGGCGCATATTGATACACGTTGGCATATTTCTGAAGCTGGGCAAAGTCCTTATCGCCCGACACAATCATAATATTTTCTCCGGCGTTTCGCATGGTCTTACCGTATTCATGGCACAGTGAAGCTATAACATCGTCAGCTTCGGCCCTAGGAATTTGCAAAATCTTATATGGCATATGTTCGCCAAGCTCATTACGTATTGTTCCCAAAACATTAAATAACGAAGTCCAATCGACGATAGAAGTTTCCCTCATCTTCTTACGATTGGCTTTATAGTGCGGAAAAATATCTTTTCGCCATACATCATTGGAATCGCAGCAGATTATCATCTCGCCGTAGGATTCTTTGAATTTATTGCGAAGTAACCTAATGCTATTCAATACCATATAACGTATTGTATTCTCATCTACAATTTGGGATGCACCATTGTGGCGAGTCAGATATACCATGATATTGGCAATCATAACTTGTGAGAGGTCTAGAAGAATCATAATATTGTTATTTCATGTTATAGAAGTTAAGGACGAATTTACTGTTCCGGTTTCTTCGTTATATGATTAATTATTTCAGTCGCGGTTAATTGTAGAGGATGATCAATACCATACGTCTTATATAGTGCTGCACGAAGAAATTCCATAGCTAGCGAGAATCCCTTTGTGAATTCAACATCATCAATATCGATGCCTTCGAGTAGTAATTGCACAGCTAGAATCGTTGCTTTGTTATCCAGAATCTGATTTATGTGATGCTTCTTAAGTCGCTCCGAATAATTCTGTGGGGATGATGATCGGCGCACTATCCTATTGACAGGAAAAGAATGAACTACATTTGATGTATCGCGCATTTAAATGACGCGAAGAATGATAGACGATTCTCCCATACGCCCATTGCACTTGGTGGCCACGGATCGTACGGCGTCAAATACTCGGCTAACTGCTTTAGTTCCACCAGTCATGATATTGGGCAATACCTCCGTGGGCTTTCTTAGCGTCTTGGCGACAGAATTAATATCGTGAAAATTACGCAAGGAAGTTCCCTTGACTTGCAGTCCGCCACGATCACGTGCCACATAATGCTGTAGCTTTCTGTATTTAGTGTTGAATACCCACAATTCATTTGCGCCGACGATCTTGGATGGATCGATACTAACCAGCTTTAATTCTGGGAATTCCTTCATATACTTAAGCTTGCGAACATGTTGATCCGCACTTTTGGTAGTCTTTCTTCTCGCTCTGGGCTTCTTCTTCTGATTTCGCGCCCAAGTTTCACAGTCTGCAATTATTGCTCGAAAGAAATCTCGAACAGCGATTAGATGCTTTTTACTATACGACGAATAACCTTCAACGACCTGTATATCGCCTTTATTTAGCGCGAGTTCAATTTCGTCTAGTTCATCACGATACATATCGCCCAGCCTCACTGCAACCATGGGCCCAACCTTCTCGGCCAATAGCCATTCATAGCAATTGAATGTATGCTTCGGATCTGAGAACATCTTATCGACTTGATCATCGATATAGGCGGACTTATTATGTGCAGACAAACGAATATTGTCGTGTACTGAACCGACGGCCGTTGTCTGGGTCTTGATCTTATTTTTTTCAAGTTTCTCCATTCCAAGGCGGATCATATCTTGTAGCCTGATATCGAATGCCTTCTTACGGTCATCCGACAAAATTAGTCCGCGTAATTGCATTCGGCATTGGGATAGGAACCAATTGGGAATTTGCCAACAATCTAGCGCATTGATAGCACGAACATCATCGCTTGTGGCCGCATTTTTACTGATATAGTCCGCTACGAGCTTATTCTTATCTTTATCTGCCACTGCATAATTATACCAATTATACGCATTCACAATACGGCGCTCATTATCATCAATCTTAGTTGGATCGAAGTTAGCCCAGCTAGGTTCTGCGCCGATAAATCTAAATAAGTCGGCGGCAATTTTAATATCTTTCATATCAATTCGCCATAGAGCTTAACAAAGCATTCCACTGTTGCGCTCGTATATTCCAGTTGTAGAAATTATCAAAGTACATTTTCTGAAACTTTAGCTTATTCTGATTGTTCTCCTGCCAATATTCACGGATCATCATGTGAGCAATAGCCGCAAACATATTAGCATGTGCATTGTAATCTTCATTGAATCCATACATCGTAGCAAAGTTGGCGCAGGTTTCGGGTAGAGCCGCAAAATTTGGACATATTACATTACATCCAGCACTCATGGCTTCGATCACGGAGATGCATGAGGTCTCTGGCCAGATGTTGGGGTATGCATAAACATGAGCCTTTTTTAGTGCCTCGCGCACGACTTCATTGGGTTGATACCCGTGATACGTCATATTGGGATGATCTATAATTCGCTGGAAGATATTCTTGTATTGGTCATCGCGAGCATTCCATCCATAAATCTTAAACGACGAATATACGTCCAGATGAATATTGGGCACACTCTCAGCCAGTTTTTCAAAGACAGGAACAAGAAGCTCCAGCCCTCGGTGTGGTGTGGTATGATAGATAAATCGAATAATCGAGGACTTCTTATCGTCGGGAGTAAGCGTAATCGGTTCAATTGCATTTTGAATGACCACTCCCTTATTGAAGGGAACGCCCAGCCCGATATTGAAGGTGGCCTGCTGATAGTGCGACACAAAAATTAATTTGGAAAACCGATCTAAGCTCTTCTTATCTTTAAGGTGCTGACTTTCGGGATCGTCCCATGTGTCATGTAGAACAAGAATATTACTCTTATCCTTAGAGATATTTTCTTCCCGCACGCGCGAATGAATAAGATTGAACTTGGCAAGAAGTTCTGGAGGTACTCGACTACGAATCTGCTCGGCTATCATTTCGGTACCGCCACGCGCGCCGATATGCGAATACGTGCCGTCGCTATTCGGATCGATGTTCTTTGACTCACTTTTGAGCCCAGTAATATTAAGTTTTGTCATTACTAAATTTCTTTCGACGGGGTATAGACCGCGGGCAAAGTTACATCCAATACCGAATCGACGCGGAAGCTTCGCCAACCCATGGCATCGATATCCCATACCGCGAGAACATTCGGATTTTCTTTCGTAGTTATTTCCTCGACATCTTTCTGAGGAGGAAGATATTCCCTGAGTAGCGTACATTTCATAGTGCGTTCTTCGCCATTCACCTTGATAAATCGAACGGTAATCACATTATTGAGGGCTGCCTCAAGCAGTCCAATTTTATCATACGTCATATATAATATCCTCATCATAATTGCTGTTCATGGCAATAAC
>Ga0194133_10009149_pt1 | contig 11405 bp, 11 predicted proteins | sample TA2KigOf40mmetaG_FD_155448 | JGI IMG/M metagenome (GOLD analysis project Ga0194133, IMG submission 155448) | Freshwater microbial communities from Lake Tanganyika, Tanzania - TA2015055 Kigoma Offshore 40m | ecosystem: Environmental > Aquatic > Freshwater > Lake | place: Tanzania: Lake...
ATTGGGTTTGGGGTGGGTTTATGGGCAAACCCAAAGCCTGAAGGAACATTTGGCCAATGAGGGTGAAATTGTCTGATGAATCAGACTAATGGCATGGAGGCAGGCTCCCCTCACATCACTTTACTTACCTTAACATCAATTACTTGCTCAAATTAAGCTTTTCATTTATTGATCACTTTCACTTTTCCACCTAAAATAGTTATTTTGGAAAAACGTTTCTAAGCTCAGGAAAAACCATGTCCTCACTCCTCCAAGGACGCCGCGCGAATCTGGCAACTTGTTTTTTACAATTATCGACCATCGCATCACGGCAAAGTGTTATAAATAAAGGATTTCTGCATTTGTGCGCAAACCAATGATTTCTACGCGATCCAGGATTTTGCACGTCGAGCTGTTCTATCGCGCACCAAGGTCTGCCAAAGGCGAGCCCAGACAGATTAGGGTCCTATAGTCATAGCAAAACCAATTGTTCAAAAGGTTCAACAAAAGTTTATTAGTCCCTGAAAGTTAAAAGCTGAAAGCAAATACACAAATTCATGTTTTCATTACGAATTGCCAGTAAAACAGGAAAAATCATATCGAGAAACTCTCTACAGAACGTCGACAAAAGTTATCTTTGTCTTCGCCTGATTCACCGAGAACACGTTAAGTTCCTCGTACTCTTCAATGGCCTCATCTATCGAGTCTGGTTTAAAACCCTTGCTCATGCAACGTTCCTTCACATCAGATATCTAAATGAAAATTTAAAGAAAATTAAGTGATATAATTATATGTTCAAAGAAAATGAAATCTTTACCTTCAAAGTCTTTTGATTAAGAGCCATTTCTCGAATAACTGCAAAAATTTTGTCGGTGACACTTTGTGGACGGCCTTTTGTATCCTCCTGAAAAAGATTGGAATGATAAAATAGCTTTAATAAATTATTTGTGTATGACCTTACCTGTCCCAGGATCAAAGAGTCTTTGGACATTTCCATTAGTCTCATAGCCTCATTCACATCTTCCTTCTCAACTACGTTGACAACACGTAGACGAGCAAGAGCTGTTGCCAATCTGTCCAAGAAAAATAGATTTTTAAAGTTAAGTCATCTCCTTTGCTTCCTTTGAAGAGATCAGTGCAGAAACAAGAAGAGTTGAGCCGACAAGACCTTTTACTGTCTTTGTAAGATTTTGTTTACACATCTGCCATATAAAGTACCTCAGAATAGCCAACAAAGTCCTAGCAGATGTGAAGGTCATATCTTTGTTATTTCTAGCTGCTTTCCTCATTTCACAATAGGCCCCAACGATGTAGTCTGTTAGTTCTTCGGGCACGATAGGGTTGCATTTGCGGCACATTGAAATATACCTTCTCATTAGCCTCATATCAAGGGGAGTGTACTGAAAAACAAAAAAAGCTTGACAGAGAGGCAACCAACATTTATTTTTTTCCAGTCAAGTAAGTAATCGTCACTGATTATCAGGCTTTAAGTTCACAATTTTTAATACCTGACTTGGTGGCTGTGTATTATTTTTGTGCACGTAGGTTATGTGTTGGGCTAGTCGTAGATCGTTCTCCCGATCAGGTCTATCAGCAATGAGCCAAAGCTAGGGAAATAACAAGTATAAAGAAGAGTTTAAAGAGCAATGATTGAATTAAAGTAATAACACAATACCAAATCAAAACGAGACAAAAGAGCTGCGGGGAGTTGAATATTTTGTGTTACCGATTTACGATAGTTATAACGTCCGAATGCCGGATTGGCAGCAGCTAAAATCGAAACTCTGAAAATCGCCGTTAATTTTTAGATCAGGCCAGAATAGAGAAATTGATCTTTATCTTAACCTGGCATTCAACGTTGTCATTATTCCAGCCTTAGCTATAGAAACAGTCTGTTGCTCCATGACTTCATGAATAGCTGTGCGGTCCTTTCAATTCAATTGTAACAGATTAGCTTGTTCAATAATAATTTTTCTCAAATGATTTTTATCCTCTACCTGGTCAGCCATTTTATCAAATTCGTCGATACAACATATTCCTTGATCGGCTAGTACAAGAGCGCCTCCTTCTAACATCATCTCACCAGTCACATTATCTTTCATAACAGCAGCAGTTAGACCAACACCCGAGGACCCTCGTCCAGTTGTCAGCCTAATAAGGTTATTTCACATAAAAGATAATTATCTCTTGGCAGATCTTTTAGTTTAAAACTAAAGAAACCTTTAGAAAATTTTTAATTTTGTAAAAATGACTCACTGTGATCTTGGAGCAAGTCTGTCAATGTAAGAGAGGAGTTGCGATTTAGCCACACCAGGATCTCCCATCAAACAAATATTAATACATCCACGGATTTTCATTCCCGACGGGTTTTTGTCCACTCCACCAACAAGCATCAAGAGCAAAGCCTAGGCAAGTTAGTTATTGGCTTTGAGCTCTAATAAGTAAACTAAGGAAATCAGACCTTTTTTATGTCTTCATGCCCGTAGATTTCTGGTGCAATAGATGATGACAGCTTTTCGTAGAAATTCTCCTCCTGTTTGGGATCAGAGTTATTTTCTGATTCAAAGAAGTGCAATTTTAGGTGGCAAAAATATTTCCTCAATTATACCTGGAGTTGTCTTAGTTCTTCTTGGGTTATCTCTTGTTCTGTTCCAAGCTCTTCATCCTCAGTTTTATTGATCTGGACAACTCGGTGAGCCTCCAAAAATGTCTCGGACAAAAGGCCTTGAGAAAGAGCTTGAAATCCAGATCTGAAATTTACTTGATTCAGTAAGATAATGAAATTATTTTAGCCTTTCATGAAAAGAATTGGCGAGGCAGACATTTTATGGTAGTTTGAAATGATGACAAAAATACCTCACGATGGGAAGATAAACTCCGTCGATGGCCACATGATTTCCGGGTACGCACTGCCTAGTTGTTTCTCCTCTACAGTAAATAGTTATTGACCGTGGGATGTGACCAACTGGAACACTGTCACTGTGTTCTTGAACTTTGACCTAAATAATAATATCCCATTAACTTATTCATTTAAGAAGTAAATGAGAAATTCTAATTTCAAACTGATAGTTCAGCCTGATACTTACCTCTTGAAACTTGATAAATTTGGATCCCCTTGTTTGGAGATGCAGTCTTCCTCCTGACTTGTTGACTCTACAAACATCTCCTGGGCACATGAGAAGTGGCATAAAGGCAGTTGATAAAATAGGTTGGTAAGTCTCAGCACCGCATTTATCACACGTGTAGGTTGCTACTTGCATCATTGGTTTTACCTAGAGAAAGGTTGAAAAGTGTTGAGTTTTATAAGTCAATTTTAATTGTGTAAATTATAAGACCTCGGACGCTCTCGTCACAATTCCTCTGATAGAAACAAGTTTTCCAATAGAGTCTGCTTTTACATCTCTGATGGGAATAGGTTTGGTATCTGTGGCACATTTGAAAGTCACTTCAAATCTTCGCATCAGCTCTTGAGGAAAGTTGTTTAATTGAGGACGCATTTCATTGGGTCCCCTTATCCTAGTAACGATATTTGGTACTTGCTAACAAGCCTTGTTTATGTTACATTTTTCAAAGACTACCTCGATTCCATCATCTGCCTATGCTGAATATAAACATCAAGGGCATCGCGTGCTGGAGGATCACGTTCACGGTAATCGGGAAGCATTTCCGAGACGACATCGCTAATCTTAATGGCAGAGAAGTGTGAAAGTCATATATATATATTAAAAAATAATTTTCAAATATGTTACTACCAGTAGTGAAAACCTCCGGGAGTTATTAATGATAGCGTCTGCAAGATCAGGGTCGAATTCCTGAACGTGATCTAACTCAATGATGACATTCGTCTAGACGCAAGTAAGAAGTTAAAGGAGTGCAAATCAGGTAGAAAAAAATTAAATACCTGGTCTCGATGAGCCACTGCCGTTATCACCCTGGCGTAAGTGAATTCCTTTTGTCCCTGGTCGTTAATTTTGTGATAACCAGATAAAAACTCTTTCAGTTTGGCCTTTATCTCATCATAGTTGGCACCTATCTTCGAGCTTTTGTCCGCCATCTGTACAGAAAAATGATTAAATTTTAATGTAATACAAAAAAACGTCAAGATAAAAAATGCTCACTATTCAGCAATAGCAAATAGATTTGGAGATTTGGGTAAATTACTAACTTGTTCTAAGTCCGATCAGCTCGTGTTGAGGGAAAAAAGTTTTAGTACTGTACTGTAATTATAAATGGTTTTATTTGATTTTTGTGCGCGAAAATGGAGTATAGTGACAAAGAAAAAAGAAAAAAAACAGAGTTTCGGTCCTACAAGGGTCTAAAATCACAAAACCTTTCGAATTGAAACATCTTCAAAAGGCCCTTTGTTGTATGAGTCGAAGTTGTCCACTTCGTTAAATTTTGTTAAATTGATACGAGTGGCGGGAAACTAGCAGCCAGCTGCGACCTGCGTACACGCTGTCGGATGACGATGAGAGTATATAAATCAACCATAACTTTCGATTAGAAGTCTAATTAATTAAAGTAAGGAAAAAATGCAGAGCACGCTATTTTAGTCCAACTCACCTCAATCATCTCACAGTTAAGTTGGATTCCTTTGAAAAGTTGGATCCATGTTTGTTTGTTTGCATCCACCCACCCCGCTTTTGCAAAGAAGGAATTAAATTTATCAAGAAAGGATGGTGTGCGTTTTTGCTGATTTGTAAAAAAAAGTGGAGATTTGACAGGGTAGTCTGCTGTTTTTAACTTATCTGTTGTGTAATTTTTTTCACTACTGTTTGATCATTGTCAAGATACTTCTGCGCGTTTTGTAATATATGGTAAAATTCCAAAGACATTACATACGTAGAACAGTACTAGGGGAGTTCGTCTACCTACCAATTCATCTATAACCCCATCAGTTCACCTACCCAGTACATAAGAATACCAGTTCACATACCCTACCAGTTTATCTACCCCCAGTTCGTCTACCTACAAGTTCACCTACCCACTACATAAGATTACCAGTTCACCTACCCACTGGGGGGCTGGTTGGGTCAGGTTAGGTTAGGTTAGGTTAAGTTATCAATAATTGCCCTTTTGGTTAAAAGGGGGATTAGTTGGGACAGATGAGGGGAAACGTGCTCTGCAGGGTTAGGAAGGGGAAACATGCTTTGTGGGGATTGGTTGGGTAAGGTTAGCAATTAATGGCCTATTGGTTAAAAGGTGGGAGAGGGGGGTTGGGATAGATGAGGGGTAAATAGTAATTTTATGTAGTGGGTAGGTGAACTGGTATTCTTATATACTGGGTAGGTGGATTTGTAATCTTATGTAATGGGTAGGTGAACTGGTAATTTTACTGGTTACTGGGGGGTTGGTTGGGTCAGGTTAGGTTAGCAATTAATGCCCTATTATACTGGTTGGGATAGATGAGAGTTAAACAGTAATTTTATGTAGTGGGTAGGTGAACTGGTGTTCTTATGGGGTAGGTGAACTAGCGGATAGATTAACTCTCCAAGTATCTACATAGACTGTGTCTCCCTGCCCACGCTGCAGGAACGATTTAACCGTAGTAATTTTGGGTTTAGCAATAGCTTTATCCCTGCAGCCCTGGTGGGGTCAGCTGTTGGTAAACCTATACATAAACCCAAATTTGATTTTTACGACCCCTTATCCCTCTGTATATCTGATCTCTATGTGAAACAATGGAAGATTTTTTTACTGTGAATTCCTTCAGCCTTAGCACAGGAAAAGGAAGTGCACTGGCATAAAAGGTGCTTCTTGGGTATGTTGGAATCAGAGAAAGGGGAACCAGGGCCTTGATCAGGACACCTGGACAAAGACGCACACCTCAAGTCACCCGTCCTGAGCTGTAGAATTTTTTGTTACAAAAAATGTCCAGATTGGTGGCTATACTTTTTGTCTAAATGATCTGCTTAATTTTTTGTTTTCCAGGTCCAGGGATGAGGGGCTCGGGGTAAATATAAACATTAATGGCTTGCTTAACTACAAATGGGCCCTTGAAAATGGGAGAACAAACATAGCGTAGAGAAGGTTAGAAATTTTTCTTTTCAGGCCTAGGGGTCATAAGCTGAAGGAACAATTTTTGAAAACTGTTAACTTTTAAAAAATTGCTTAGGAAGGGTATCTTAAAAGGACTGCAGGGGTTGGAGGATTGCTGGGATTGCTGAAATTTGGCACACATAACCATTGTACCTACGCCACCAGATCTACAAACCAGATTTTTGTCTAGGACCTGAGATATTTAAGCTCAAAGTGCAAAGATCCATAATTAAGCTTTGAAATATGTTGTGTGAGTGTGACTGTTCCTCTGTGATACAAGCCTGCGTTATCATACAAGCTCACTAAGATAGGTCATACCAATTATATGTTGACTGTTGTGTGACTGTGCTGGGTCATACAAGTACTACGACTTAAGCACAACTAAGCTTGGTTGTAAAATTAGTCCTACTCAAGTGCAACAAAGTAAGATGGACAAGTACTATAATTCTAGCATGACTGCATGACCCAAGTGCAGACGAAGCTATGGGTCATACAAGTTATATGACTCAAGCGTGACTTAGCCAGGTTGCACAATTAATATGACTCCAGCATGACTATAAGCTAAGTCATGCAAGTAATACGACTACTAGAACATGACTAAGCTGGGTTGTACAAGGAATATGACTCGAGCATAACTAAGCTAGATCAAAAAAGTAATATGACACAAGCGCATCTAAGCCAGGTCTAAAACGTAATACAACTTGTGCATGACTAAGCAATCTCGAACTAGTAATATTTTATTTAAGCTTGACTAAGCTGATATTACAAATAATATGACTCCGGACAAACTAAGCTAGGGTGTACAAGTAATATGACTTGCATACAGACTAAGCTAGGTCATACAAGTTATATGACTTGAGATCAGACAAAGCTTGGTTATTACAAGTAATATGACTTGAGAGTAGACTAAGCTTGGTTGCACAAGTAATATGAATTGAGAACAGACTAAGCTGATACAAGTAATTCTTCTTGAGCATGACTAAGCTAACTCATACAGGTAATACAGTGGTCAATAAGGGCTAATTGGAGTCAATATAGGTGAATGGGGGTCAACAAGGATCAATGGGGAACAATGAGATCAATGGATGACAATGGGGGGTCAATAGCAGCCTTTGGGCGTCAACAGGGGTCTATGGGGGCCGAATGGGCTCACTGAGGGTTAGCAAGGGTTAATGAGGTCAATGGGGGTCCATAGGAGTCTATTGGGGTCAGCGGGGATCAATGGTGGTCTATGGCGGTTAACGGGCTTCAGTCAATGTCCAATTGGCAATGTGGGTAAAAGGGTGCCAACTGGATTCAATGAGGGTCAAAGGCAGTCGATGGGGTTCAACTGGGTTCTACAGGAGAAAAATAGGGGTCAATGGAGGTCACTGGGTGTATAATGGTCACACGACCCTCGGGGGTCAAAGAGGATCATCGGTGTCAACTAAACCATCAGTGTTGGAGAGGGTGTTGGGTTCGGGTTTGGGTTTTGGTTTGGCTGAGCTTGGGGTTGGTTGGTTGGTTGGGATAGCTGAGGTGGGAAACATACATGCTTCCCAGGGTTAGGAAGGGGAAGCATGCTTTGGGGGGTTGGTTGTGTCAGGTAAAGGTGCATATACATGTACGTTTCTGTGGAAAAAAAAGAGTGCGCACAATTGTTGAGAATTTTAGTTGTGTGACTTGACATCAAGACAAATTTGAAGAATATCAACCAATCAGGGATCAGCTCTTCAAAATCAAAACAAATTGTCAAGTCCCACAACTAAAAATCCAAACAAATGTGCACACTCTTCACAGAAAAAAACCTGTTAATTCTTAAAGAAAAAATGTGGAGGTTGCGTGAAAAAAAGTCAACAGTCACAGAATCTGTGACTGTTGACGTACGTGTATATGCACCTTAAGGTTAGGTAAGTTTAGCAATAATTGCCGTTTTGTTTAAAAGGAGTGGCTTTGGTTGGGACAGATGAGGGGGAAACATGCCCTCCAGGGTTAGGAAGAGGGAAAAATGCTTCTGGTGGGTTGGTTGGGTCAGGTTTGGTTAGGTTAAGTTAGCAATAAATGCCCTTTGGGTTAAAAGGAGGGGGCTTTGGTTGAGACAGATGAGGGGGAAACATGTCCAGCAGGGTTAAGAAGGGGTAAACATGCCAAATATTCCAATATATTATGAAGTTTCCGTGATGATTGCTTAATGATGGTTTTGGCATTTTTCCCTGCACAAAAAATGCCCGTCTACTTAATTTTTCTCTCCATATCCCTTTATGGGGAAGATTTGAGAGGTAATTTGTAACCTTCCTTCAGAACCCAGGGTGATCGATCATATCTCCAATATGGATAGGCAATCTTCCTTGTGGATCAATCCTGGTTCACAATATCTCAGCTAATTGCTGAATTTCTGTTATTTTAGTCAAATGTTTGTCTAGATAAAAAATTTCATTTTGAAAAACAATAAAACCGCAGAATTACTTGCATGGGGAGAAAAAAAACCGAATTTGAATGCTGTGGCCTAATGGTCATGGCATTTGGCTTTAGATCTGAGGGTCTGGGGTTCTAATCCTTTCAGGAGTTAAACCCTGACACCTCTGGCAACCTTTGATCCCAGATTGCCACAAAATGCACTCAAAAAATTAAAAAATAATTTCCAGCCAGGACTTAAAGTGTCTGTCATGTTTAACTTTGCTAGACACTCAAGAAAAAAAATGTTTCTTTCTCAAACTTAAACGCTGATGGCTGGGGGCAGCATGGAAGGGGTTTAACAACAAATTGTGATCGATGCTGTTAGTGGCAGGATATAAAAATTTTTATTTTTATATTTGTTTTGGTTTTTTTATAAATGAAAGTTCAGACCTCAGACGTATGCTAAAGTCTTAGTTTGCGCTATGACAGAACAGTAAAAACTAAAAAGTTAAAGCATTCTCAGTTATGTATTAAAACATTCTCAGTTGTATATAATCAGCGGCTTATTTCATGCTTTTACGATTTAATGGGTGGACTAAGTAATCTTTTGAGGTAGAAATGAGTGAACCAGAAGGAGCAGCTGGAGGAAACAGGTAAGATTTAAAGATACAAGGACTTACTTTTTATATTTTTTACAAAACATACTTAAGCCAAAATGTGTCATTTTAAGAATTCGCATTACATCAATTTATCTTTAAAAAAATAACAAATTAGTTTGCAGACTCTCAAACTTAAAATTCTTATTTAGATCAGCAATTGTCCAAGGACGAGGGTCTTTAACCAGCACAACATCCAATATCTTTGCTGGATCAACTCATTCTGGACCTGGTATTATTGGTGCCCAACAGAATGTTTCTGGACCTTTAATCAGCTTCAGCTTAGTGAGAGACTTTGAATAAAAAGAAACTGTAGAATTTATCATTTGATCAAACTATATATTTAGGACAATATTAATGAAGAAGGTGCGGGAGGAGGTGGGGCCAGTAATTCTGTTGTGAGTGGCCCACATGCAACCGTAAATGTTGGTAGGAGTGCGCGTTTCATGGTCGAAGGTGTCGGGGCCAGGGTCATTCGTGGACCAGATTGGAAATGGGGCAAACAGGTTTTAGCCTACTAAAAATATGAATTAAATATTTGAGGGTCTAGATCAAAGAAGGAAACAGTAACATTTTCAAACATTTTAACTTGTGAGTAAAACTCAATGAATGAGTTTTTAAGGATGGAGGAGAAGGCCATGTTGGTACTGTTCGTAACTTTGAATCAGCAGAAGAAGTTGTTGTTGTTTGGGACAATGGAACAGCTGCCAATTATAGGTGCTCTGGTGCTTACGATTTAAGGGTTGTGGACTCGGCACCAACTGGAGTAAAGCATGATGGTGAGGAAATTTTATTGATTTTCACGTTTTTAAAAAGTTTACTTATAAACGGCATGAGAAACACTACCTGCTTCGTGATTTATATGCTACTTTTAAAATTTTTAAAATGGTTTACTTTTAATTCAGGAACTATGTGCGACACATGCCGCCAACAGCCCATATTTGGAATAAAATGGAAATGTGCAGAATGTACAAACTATGACTTGTGCAGGTGAGAAATTTTGTTCAGTTCGAAATGTTTCAGAAGTAGCATTTTGCCTAAGACTAATTGGAACCATTTTAGCCTATGCTACCATGGTGACAAGCATCACCTGCGTCACAGATTTTATCGAATTACAACAGTCGGCAGTGAAAGAGTTTTGCTAGATCCGCGTCGAAAGTCTAAAAAGATTCCAATCAGAGGTATATTTCCTGGAGCCAGAGTTATTCGAGGTGTTGACTGGCAATGGGAAGATCAAGATGGCGGAAATGGAAGGCGTGGGAAAGTGACAGAAATACAAGATTGGTCAGCTGCCAGCCCAAGATCGGCAGCCTACATAATATGGGACACTGGATCAAAAAATCTTTATCGGGTAAAGAATTCACCTGGAATGTTTTTTCGAATAACGTTGGTGTGGGGAATTTAGTTGCATTTTATTTTTGATCAAGGTTGGCTTCGAAGGTCTCGCTGATTTAAAGGCAGTTTCGGATGCAAAGGGAGCGACTGTTTACAAGGACCATTTGCCCTTGCTTGGAGAGTCTATTCGACCTGGAGGAACTGTTTTAGGCTCTTCCGTTTTAGCAGTGGGGGATCAGGTACTTGTTTTTAAAAGTTCATCTTTATTGATGACATGCAAGGACATGTTTCATTCATGCTGTTCAATCTAGGTGACGGTTGATCTTGATCTCGAGATTATTCAGCATCTCCAACATGGGCACGGTGGTTGGACCGATGGAATGTACGAGTGTCTCGGTCACAGTGGAACTGTCGTCGGAATAGATGAAGACCATGACATAGTTGTACTTTATCAATCTGGAAACAAGTAATTAGATCAATTATTTTACTTTTCTCCTACTTACTGACCTGTCAAAAAGCCTTAGAGAAATTAGAGAAAATTGCTCTTTGTTTTTAGATGGACGTTCAACCCTGCTGTTCTTACTAAAGTTTCATCGGCGTCAGGTTTGAATTTAGGGGGTCCTGGTCTTTCTCCAGCAGGAAACTATGAGGGTAATCAGCAGCATTTTGCTGTTGGAGATTTTGTTCAGATATGTTCTGACATGGACAGAATGAAGGTAAATGCTTACTTCAAAAACAAAAAAAAATGTTAATTCTTGTTTAAAATTGATTTTAAAATTCCTTCATTTTCAGGTGCTTCAACGTGGTCACGGAGAGTGGGCAGAGGCGATGATACCTACCTTGGGAAAGATAGGAAGAGTACAGCAGATTTATCATGACAATGACTTGAAAGTTGAGGTTTGTGGTACTTCCTGGACTTACAACCCTCAGGCAGTGACAAAGGTCCCAAATGACAGTGCCTTGCCCGGTACGTCAAGTGGTGGTGAGTCTATAGCAAGTTTTGTTGTGTTAAACAAACAA
>Ga0194133_10009150_pt1 | contig 11402 bp, 14 predicted proteins | sample TA2KigOf40mmetaG_FD_155448 | JGI IMG/M metagenome (GOLD analysis project Ga0194133, IMG submission 155448) | Freshwater microbial communities from Lake Tanganyika, Tanzania - TA2015055 Kigoma Offshore 40m | ecosystem: Environmental > Aquatic > Freshwater > Lake | place: Tanzania: Lake...
AGAACCGCGGCGCCGGCGCGGTACTGCGGACCATTCCCTCCAAGATCCTGTCGCTGGAGGACCTGAAGTGCCCGAAGTCCTTCACCGCGATCGCCGACCAGCCGCGCGGCGTGGTGCTGGTGACCGGCCCGACCAGCTCGGGCAAGTCCACCACCCTGGCGGCGATGATCAACCACAAGAACGAGACAGAGGAAGGCCACATCCTCACCATCGAGGACTCGATCGAGTTCGTGCACGAGTCGAAGAAATGCCTGATCAACCAGCGCGAGGTCGGGCCGCACACGCTGTAGTTCTCCAACGCGCTGCGCGAGGACCCGGACGTCATCCTGGTGGGCGAGATGCGCGACCTGGAGAGCATCCGCCTCGCGCTCTCGGGCGCCGAGACCGGCCACCTGGTGTTCGGCACCCTGCACACCTCCTCGGCGGCCAAGACCATCGACCGCATCGTGGACGTGTTCCCGGCCGCGGAGAAGGAAATGATCCGCGCCATGATCTCGGAGTCGATCCGCGCCATCATCTCGCAGACGCTGCTCAAGACCAAGGACGGCTCCAGCCGGGTCGCGGCGCACGAAATCATGGTCGGCACCCCGGCGATCCGCAACCTGATTCTCGAGAACAAGATCGCGCAGATGTACTCGGCGATCCAGACCGGCGCGCAACTGGGGATGCAGACGCTGGACCAGAACCTCCAGGACCTGGAGAAGCGCAACGTGATTTCGATGTCCGAGGCGCGCAGCAAGGCGGCCAACAAGGACAACTTCGTCGGAGCTTAGAACGCCATGGAACGCGAACAGGCAACCAAATTCATCTACGACCTGCTGCGGGCGCTGCTCGCGAAGAAGGGCTCGGACTTATTCCTCACCGCGGGCTTCCCGCCGGCGATGAAGGTCGACAGCAAGATGACCCCAGTGTCGCAGACCGCGCTCACCGCGCAGCGCACCGCGATGCTGGTGCGCTCGGCGATGAACGACAAGCAGGCGGCCGAATTCGAGGCCACCAAGGAGTGCAACTTCGCCATCAACCCGGCCGGCATCGGGCGCTTTCGCGTCAACTACTTCGTGCAAATGGGCTGCGTCGGCGCCGTGATGCGCGTCATCACCACGTCGATCTCGAATTTCGATGACCTCAAGCTGCCGCCGGTGCTTAAGGACGTGGCGATGACCAAGCGCGGGCTGGTGCTGTTCGTCGGCGGCACCGGCTCGGGCAAGTCCACCTCGCTCGCGGCGATGCTCGGCTACCGCAACGAAAACTCCTACGGCCACATCATCACCATCGAGGACCCGGTGGAGTACGTCCACCCGCACAAGAACTGCCTGATCACGCAGCGTGAGGGGGGGGCGTGGACACCGATTCCTGGGAAGCGGCGCTGAAGAACACCCTGCGCCAGGCGCCGGACGTGATCCTGATCAGCGAGATCCGCGAGATGGAAGTGATGGAGCACGCGGTGGCCTTCGCCGAAACCGGCTACCTGGCCCTGGGAACCCTGCATGCCAACAATTCCAACCAGGCGATGGACCGGATCATCAACTTCTTCCCGGAGGCCCGCCGCCACCAGCTGCTGATGGACCTGTCGCTGAACCTCAAGGCGGTGATCTCCCAGCGCCTGATCCCGCTGCGGGAAGGAAAGGGCCGAGCCGTAGCGGTCGAGGTGCTGCTCAATTCGCCCCTGATCTCGGACCTGATTTTCAAGGGCGAGATCCACGGCATCAAGGAGATCATGAAGAAGTCGCGGGAACTCGGCATGCAGACCTTCGACCAGGCCCTCTTCGACCTGCACGAGGCTGGCCGCATCAGCTACGAGGACGCGCTCCGTTTCGCCGATTCCACCAACGATGTGCGGCTCAACATCAAGCTGCACGGCAAGGAATCGAAGGACAAGGACCTCACCAAGGGTATCGAGCACCTGGACATCGTCTGAGCCGCGGGTGGCGGCGCTCGCGGACCTCCTCATCGGCCTGGTGGCGCTCGCGCACCTGTGGTTCCCGGTGCTGGAGATGTTCCTATGGGACAAGCCGCGCGGCCTGCGCAGCTTCCGCATGACCCCGGAGCAGGCTGCGCAGACGAAGGTGCTGGTCGCCAACCAGGGCCTCTACAACGGCTTCCTCGCCGCCGGCCTCGCCTGGGGCCTCGCGCTGGGGCCCGCCGGCCTCGCGATCAAGGTGTTTTTCCAGGTTTGCGTGGCGGTCGCCGGGGTGTTTGGCGCGGCCACCGTGAGCCGCCTGATTTTCTGGGTGCAGGCGTTCCCGGCGCTGGTCGCGCTGGCCCTGCTGCACTACCCCGGCGCCTGATTCAGCGCCGGTTCGAGCCGGCGACGATGCGGAACTCGTAGAGCCGGCACTCGAGCGCGCCGTTGTAGAGCGGCACGCGCCGCGACGGCTGCAGGCGGATGAGCTTGGGCAGCCGCAGGTCGGCGGTGAAGAGGTGGGCCCGCCAGCCGGCGAAGTTGCGCTTCAGCGCATCGCCCAGCTTCGGATAGAACGCTTCCAGCTCTTCGCGCGAACCGATGCGCTCGCCGTAGGGCGGGTTCGCCAACAGGACGCCGGCCGGCGCCGGCGCGGAACGCGCCAGCACATCGGCGCGTTCCAGCTTCACCCAGCGCTCCACGCCGGCCTCGGCGAGATTGCGCCGCGTCATCGCGATCGCCTTCTCGTCCGAGTCGCTGCCGTAGAGCACCGGGTTCAGCGGCTCGGTCGCACCCGGCGCCTTGCGCACGCGCTCCCACAGCCCGGCGTCGAAGCTGGACAGCTTCTCGAAGCCGAAGTGGCGGCGCGCACCCGGCGCCCGGCCGCGCGCCATGGCGGCGGCCTCCACCAGCAGGGTGCCCGCGCCGCACATCGGATCGAGCAGCGGCTCGCCGGGCGTCCACCCGGACAGCATCACGATCCCGGCGGCCAGGTTCTCGCGCAGCGGCGCCTCGCCGGCCTGGCTGCGCCAGCCGCGCTTGAACAGCGGCTCGCCGGAGGTGTCCAGGTACAGCGCGCCGCGGTCGGCCTCTAGGAACGCGTGTACCCGGGTGTCCGGGCTGGCCCGGTCCACGTCCGGCCGGCGTCCGAGCGCATCGCGGAAGCGGTCGCAGACGGCGTCCTTGATCCGCAGCGTGGCGAAGTCCAGGCTCTTGAGCGGGCTCTTCTGCGCCGAGACGTTGACGCGCAGCTTGTTCCCGACCGGGAACAGCGCCGGCCAGTCCACCGATCTTGCGGCCTTGTAGACGTCCTCCTCGGTCTTGTAGGCGAACTCGGCGACCCGCCACAGCACGCGCGAGGCGAGGCGCGACCAGAGGTTGGCCGCGTAGCAGACCTTGCGCGTGCCGGTGAAGGCGACGCCGCCGGGCGCTTCGCGCGTGTTGCCCGCGCCCAGCGCCGCCAGCTCGCGGGCGAGAAGCGCCTCCAGCCCCCGCGGGCAGGGGGCGAAGAAATGATCAGAAGGGCTTGTAGACAACGAGCAGGATCGCGCCCAGCAGCACGATCACCGGATATTCGTTGAACCAGCGGTACCAGAGGTGGCCGTGGCGGTTACGCCCGGCGCGGAAGTCCAGCATCAGCTTGCCACACCAGAGGTGGTAGGCGACCAGCGTCGCCACCAGCGCCAGCTTGGCATGCAACCAGCCGCCGGCGCCGGCGAACCATCCGAGCCAGAGCCACAGCCCGGTGGCGAGCGCAATCAGGCCCGAGGGTGTCGCGATGCCCCAGAACAACTTGCGCTCCATGACCTTGAAGCGTTCCAGGGAAACCTCGTCCGTGCTTTGCGCGTGGTAGACGAACAGCCGCGGCAGGTAGAACAGGCCGGCGAACCAGCTCACCACGAAGAAGATGTGCAGGGACTTGACCAGGAGCATGGGACGTCGCGCCGCGCTATTTCATCAATCGCCGGCGCGTGAGCACCGTGGCGAGGTAGAAGCCGGCGAGGGCGTACGCGGCGAGCACCGCGACGTGCAGCAAGGCGCCCTCCGGCACCTGTCCGGCCAGCAGCGGCCGCACCAACGCCACGCCGTGGTACAGCGGCAGCGCTTGGCAGGCGGCCTGCACCGCCTCGGGCAGCCTGTCCACCGGGAAGAACACCCCGGAGAGCATCATCATCGGCGTCAGCACCAGCGTCATGTAGTAGCTGAAGAAATCATAGCCCGAGGCGAGGGCGTTGATGGCGAGGCCGAGCGCGGCGAAGGCAAGGCCGATGAGGACCACCACCCCGATCGCGGCGAACGCCATCGGCCAGGCGGCATAGCCGAACACCGTCACCACCGCCAGCATGCACAGCCCGGCGGCCAGCGACTTGGTCGCGGCCCAGATCCACTCCCCGGCCAGCACGTCCTCCAGCGTCATGGGCGCGCAGACGATCGCCTCCCAGGTGCGCTGCACGTGCATGCGCGAGAACGCGGAATACAGGGACTCGAACGTCGCCGCGTACATCGTGGACGAGGCGAGGAAGCCGCCGGCGAGGAAGGCGAAGTAGCTGGTGCCGTCGACGTTGCCGATCACCGCGCCCAGGCCGTAGCCCAGGCCAAACAGCATCAGCAGCGGGTCGGCGAGGTTCCCCAGGATGGAGGGCACCGCGAGTTTCCGCCAGACCAGCAGGTGCCGGCGCCAGACCGCGATCGCGCGCAGGCTGAACGCCGGCAGGGCATACAGGCGGGAGGCGGTCATGGCGCCATCAGTCCCGCAGGTCCCTGCCCGTCAGCTTGAGGAACAGGTCCTCGAGGTTCGCCGGCCGGTGCAGGTACACCAGTTCCCGCTGGTCGGCGAGGCTGGCGATCGCCGCCTCCACGTTCTGCGCGTAGCAGAACACCGTCTCGCCGGCGCGCTCCACGCGCGGCGCGAGCGCCCGCGCCCATTCCATCCACTGCTCCACCCCGGGGCCGTGCACTTCCAGCACCTGCGGCTCGATATGCTGCGCGATCAGCGCGCGCGGAGGGCCCTCGACGATGATGCGGCCCTGGTCCATGATGGCCACCCGCGTGCACAGGCGTTCGGCTTCCTCCATGAAGTGCGTGGTGAGCACCAGCGTGCGGCCCTGTTGCACCAGGCGCCGCAGCCGCTCCCAGATGAGATGCCGCGCCTGCGGGTCTAGGCCGGTGGTGGGCTCGTCCATGAACAGCAGTTTCGGGTCGTTCACCAGCGCGCGCGCCAGCGTCAGGCGCCGCTTCATGCCGCCGGAGAGCGCGCGGATCCTCGCGTCGGCGCGTCCGGAGAGGCCGGCGAACTCGAGCAGCCCGGGGATGCGCGGGGCGATGTCGGCGTCGGACATGCCGAAGTAGCGGCCGTAGACCAACAGGTTCTCGGCGACGGTGAAGTCCGGGTCGAGGTTGTCGAACTGCGGCACCACGCCCACCGCGGCGCGCGCCTCGCGCGCGCGTGCGGGGACGGGCTCCTCCAGCAGCCGGATCCCGCCGGCGTCAGGCTCGGTCATGCCCAGGCACAGGTTCAGCGTCGTGGTCTTGCCCGCGCCATTGGGACCGAGCAGGCCGAAGCATTCACCGGGCGCCACCTCGAGATCCACGCCGCACACCACCTCCGCCTCGCCGAAGCGCTTTCGCAATCCCCTGACCGACATGGCCGCCGGCGCCGTCCCGGCGTTCACTTCCAGTTGCCCTTCACGATCGCGCGCAGCAGGCCAAGCCGGCGATGAAAGAAATGGTCGGCGCCGGAAATCACCACCACCGGCAGGTCCTGCGGCCGCGCCCAGTCGAAAACGCCGGCAAGCGGTACCGTAGTGTCGTTCTCGCCGTGAATGACTAGGGTGTCGGCCGCGACTTTCGGCACCGGCAGCCGGTTCACCGCCAGCCCAACGAGGACCAGCCGTTCCGCTTCGATGCGCTGTGCGACATTCGCAACAATCGCGGCGCCAAAGGAAAAGCCCGCGAGCGCGGGGCGCCGCGCGCCGGCATGCTCGAGCACCGCGAGCAGATCCTCCAGCTCGCCGCGCCCCTCGTCATGGTTGCCGTCGCTCTGTCCAACGCCGCGAAAGTTGGGTCGCCAGGCGGCATAGCCCAGCTCGACGAACGCGCGCGCCAGCGTCTGCGCGACCTTGTTGTCCAGCGTGCCGCCGTAAAGCGGGTGCGGATGCGCGACCAGCGCTACGCCGCGGGCGGCGCCGCTGTCGGGCTCGTCCACCGCGCACTCGATACGTCCAGCGGCGCCGGCGACGAATTCGCGCCGGGACTGCGCCGGCATCAGATTCGCAGCCGCTCGACGATGCGGCCGTGCTGCAGGTGCTCCTCGACGATCTCGTCGATGTCGGAGCGATCCACGTAGGTATACCAGACCCCTTCCGGGTAAACCACGGCGCAGGGGCCTTCCTCGCAGCGGTCGAGGCACCCGGCCTGGTTGACGCGCACCTGTCCTTCGCCTGCGAGATCGAGTTCCTTCACGCGCTGCTTGGCATAGTCGCGCATCGCCGAGGCGCCCTTGCCGTTGCAGCTGGGCCGGTTGGTCCCCTCGCGCTGGTTGCAGCAAAAGAAGATGTGGCGCTGATAGTAGAGGTCGTGGGCCATGGGGGGCGGATTCTACCCGAGGGAGCCCTCGCGGCCGCGCCGCGCGGCGATCAGCACCACGTAGCCCATCGCAGCAAACGGCCAAAGCGCCGACACCAGCCGCGTCAGGCCATTGAAGTTGAGGAAGTGTCCTTGCCCCCAGACTTTCAGCGTCGCCGCGAGATAGGGGTTCGGCGGCGCGAGATTAACCACCACCGTGGCCGCCATGAGCAGCATCGCCGCCAGCGCCAGGCGCGCGCCACGCGGCAAACGCAACGCGGCCAATGCCAGCACGACACCGCAAGCCAGCCCCAGCTGCGCGCCCGGGGTGAGCCAGACCAGCGCGTGCTCGGCCTGCATCAGCACGGCGAACGCGAGCGTACGCACCGCCAGCGCGGTCACGACCAGGCCAACCAGCATCGCGCGCAGCGGCGCGCCGAGGCGCGCCAGCGCCGAGCCAAGCAGCGCCACCGCAAGCAGGTTCGCCGCGGCGACACCAGCTTCGATGGCGACGAAGAACCTCGCGCCATGGCGCTCTCCCACCGGCGCCGCAAGCAAATCGCGCAGATCCCCGGCGCCGAACAGCAGTGTGGCCGGGTTCAGCTGCGCAAACAGCCACAGTCCGAGCAGGGTCAGCCCGAGGTTGGCCGAGGCGCCAGTCTCGAGGACCTCGACCCGCACGCGCCGCAGGGGCCCTCCGCCCAGCAAATGCGGCACGGCCAGCGCGCCCGCGAGCGCCCCGGCGGCCACGCCGGCGACGTTGGCGAGGACATCGACGTAGGACGGGATGCGCGCCGGCAGGAAACTCTGCGCCGCTTCCAGCGACAGCGACAGCGCGCCGCCCGAAACGAGCGCGAGCGCCAACGCCATCCTCGCCGACCAGCCTGGGCGCACAGCGAGGACGAACAGGAATCCGTAGGGCGCGTAGCCGAAGAAGTTGGCGCCTAGATCGAAGCCGGTCACATAGCGCGGCCAGGGCGCGGCCAGGAACGCAAACGGCGTAACCCCGGAGTCGCGCCAGCCCGACAGCGGGTGCAGCGTCGCGTACGCGACGAGCAGGACGTAGGCGAGGAAGAGGAAGCGGGCGAGCGAGGACTCGCGCAAGCTACGGCTTATGCGACGGATGCCCGGCTGGCCTCGCCGCGGGCAGGTACGAGCCCAGGACCATGCCGAAGATCGAGAACGTCAGGCCGACCAGCTGCGGCGGCACCGTGGCATTCGCCGCCAGCACTTCGGCGGCAATCCAGCTGCCCAGGCCGAAGCCGACCGCCAGGGTCGCGCCGACGGTATTGGCGCGCTTCCAGAAAATGCCGGCGACCAGCGGCGCAGCGCAGGACACCAGGGTCACCTTGTAGGCGTTCTGCACCATCTCGTACATGGTGCTGCGCGAATTGAGCGCGAACAGAAGGGCGCCGAGCGTGAAGATGACCAGCACCACGCGCAAGAGCAGCATGAACTGCCGGTCGCTCATGTTGCGAAAGAACGGCCGGATGATGTTCTCGGTGGCGAGCGCGGTGGGCGCGATCAGGGCGCCGGAGGCGGTCGACATGATTGCCGAGAGCAGCGCGCCGAAGAACAGCACCTGCGCCCACAGCGGCGTGCGTTCGAGGATCAGGTCCGGTAGGATGCGCTGGATCTCGCGCCCGTCCTCGGCCTCGAACAGCTTGCCCATGGACGGGTCGATCACCAGCGCAGAGTAGGCGATGAAGATCGGCACGAAGGCGAAGCAGAAGTAGATCGCCGCGCCGGCGAAAGTCGCCCGCACTGCGGTCTTTTCGTCCTTTGCGGAGGTGACGCGCTGGAATACGTCCTGCTGCGGGATCGAGCCGATGGCGAGCGTCATCCAAGCGGCGGCGAAGGCGAGCCACTCCTTGGTGCCGCCCTTGGGCCAGAACTCGAACTTGCCGGCCTCGGCTGCCGCCGCGATTACCTTGCCCGTACCGCCCGCCATGTCGCTCACCAGCCAGGCGATGGCGCACAGGCCCACCAGGATCACGATCGACTGGAACAGGTCGGTCATCGCCACCGACCACATCCCGCCCCAGATGGTGTAGACGAGCACGATGGCGCCGCCGATGACAATCCCGGTAGACAGGTCGATGGCGCCGCCCGAAAGCACCGAGAACACCAGCCCCAGCGCGGTAAGCTGCGCCGAGGTCCAGCCCAGGTAGGAGGTGGTGATGGCGACGCTGGTAACCACCTCGACGGTCCGGTTGTAGCGCTTGCGGTAGAAATCGCCGATGGTCAGCAGGTCCGTGCGGTAAAAGGCGCGCGCGAAAAACACCGCCACGAATATCAGGCAGAACGAGGCACCGAAGGGGTCGGCAACGATGCCGCCCAGGCCGTCCTTGGCGAAGGTAGCCGACACCGACAGCACGGTTTCCGCGCCAAACCAGGTCGCGAACACGGTCGCCGTCGTCATGTACAACGGCAGGCTGCGTCCGGCGAGCAGGTAGTCCTTCGAATTGCGCACGCGCAGGGCCGCCCACAGGCCGATGGCGACGGTGACGACAAGGTAGAGCAGGACGAAGGTGATCAGCATGGCGCTAGATGATAAACAACGCCAGACCGGCCGCAAGCACCACGAGCAGCCCCGCCAGCAGCTGATTCCTGCGCCGCCCGGCGGCGGCAAGCGCATCCAGGGACTCGCGCAGCCCCCCCAGCCGGTCCTCCTCCAGCAGCCGGTGGACCAGCCTGGGAAGTTGCGGCAGCGTCTGGGCCCAGTATGGCGCCTCGCGCTTGAGCGTCCGTGCGAGGCCGCGCCATCCGACCTGCTCGCTCATCCAGCGCTCTAGGTAGGGCTTGGCGGTCTGCCACAGGTCCAGATCCGGATCGAGCTCCCGGCCCAGGCCCTCGATGTTGAGCAGCGTCTTTTGCAGCATCACCAGCTGCGGCTGGACCCGGACGTCGAAGCGGCGCGAGGTCTGGAACAGGCGCAGCAGCAGCTTGCCGAAGTAGATTTCCTTCAGCGGCCTGGCGAAGATCGGTTCGCACACGGCGCGGATCGCCGATTCGAAGGCATCGACGCGTGTCCCTGCCGGCACCCAGCCCGCATCCAGGTGCGCCTGCGCCACGCGCCGGTAGTCGCGGTTGAAGAAGGCGATGAAGTTCTGCGCCAGGTAGTTCTTGTCGGTCTCGGTGAGCGTGCCCACGATGCCGAAGTCGAGGGCAATGTACTTCCCGATGCTGTCGCCCTCGGTGGCCACCAGGATGTTGCCCGGGTGCATGTCGGCGTGGAAAAAGCCGTCGCGGAACACTTGGGAGAAGAAGATCTCCACCCCGGCGCGCGCCAGGCGCGGGATGTCCACGCCCTTCGCCCGCAGCGCCTCGACCTGCGAGATCGGCGTGCCGTGCATGCGCTCCATCACCATCACGCGCTGCGAACACAGGTCCCAATGGATGCGGGGCACCAGCAGCAGCGGCGAGGCCTCGAAATTGCGCCGCAGCTGCGAGGCATTGGCCGCCTCGCGCAGCAGGTCCATTTCTTCGTCCAGGTGCCAGGCGAACTCCTCCACCACTTCGCGCAGCCGCAGGCGCCGGCCATCGCCCCAGGCACGTTCCAGCAGTGCGGCGGCGGTGCGCAGCAGCATCACATCCTTCTCGATCGCCCGCTCCACCCCTGGCCGCAGCACCTTTACCGCGACCTGGGCGCCGTCCTTCAGCGTCGCGAAATGCACCTGCGCCACCGACGCGCTCGCCATCGGATCGCGCTCGAAACTGCCGAAAGCCTCCGCCACCGGTTTGCCGAGCGCGGCCTCGATCTCGGCGACCGCAAACATGGAGTCGAACGGTGGCACCCGGTCCTGCAGTTTCGCCAGCTCGTCGGCGATGTCCGCCGGCAGCAGGTCGCGCCGGGTGGACAGGATCTGGCCGAACTTGACGAAGATCGGGCCCAGGGCTTCGAGCGCCTGGCGCAGCCTGGCGGCGCGGCCCGGATCGTCCGCCACGGCATGCCCGGGCAGCAGCCGATGCAAGCGAAAGCGCAGCACCACTTGCAGGATCCGCAGCATGCGCGCGACGTTCGCCACGTTCCGGATCACCGCGCCTCCAGCCTGCGGATGCGCTGCTCCAGGCGCTCCAGGTCATCGCGCAGGCGCGCCGTCGCGCCAGCCAGCGGCTCAAGGCCCCTGCGCGACACCAGGATCGGCCGCTCTGCCAGCGCATATTCCACGACGCCTTCGGCCATCCGCCGCACCGCATCCAGGTGCAGTCCGGCAATGTCGCGGGCGGCGCCAGCGAGGCGATGTGCCGCCACGTCACCCACCAGCCTGGAGAGATCCTCCTCCGCGTCCCAGCGCAGGTAGCGGAACAGGAACATCACCTCGGCAGCCAGATGCGCGTTGCCAGACACGTCGACCTGCCGCAGGAAATGGTCCTCGCCCCTTGCGGCGGCCGCGAGCGCGCTGGAACCGAGTGTGATCGTGAGCGAGGCCGTGGCTCCGGCAGGGGCGGGCTGGACGCGCCCGCCTGCCGCGATCGACAGACTCAGTGATGGCAGGGGGGGCGCACGGAGTTCCAGGATTTCTCCCGCGAACGGCGCCAGGCGCGCGCCAAGCGCCGGATCCGAGTCCAGTAGGTGGTTGAGCGCGCGGGTTAGAACGTCGGCCAGCATGGCGGAAAAAGAAAAGGCCACCGAGTGGTGGCCTTTTCCGGGAATGTCCTTCCCTAGTGCATCTGCTGAACGCCGGCGAGCAGCCAGCCGCTCGAACCATCCTGGGGCTTGGCCAGATTCCAGACCTCCTCAAAACCCTCGGGAGGGCTCGCCGGGGACTCGCGCACCGTGCCGGAGAAGCGCACGCTGGCCCAGTGGCGCTCGCCCTCGGTCGCCACCTCGAGCAAGTCTGCGTTGAGCGAGAGGATATCGGTCTGCTGGCGCAGGCCGGGGCGCGACTCGATTTCGCGCCGCAGCTCCTCGAACAGTTCCGGTGCCGTGAAT
>Ga0194133_10009153_pt1 | contig 11399 bp, 5 predicted proteins | sample TA2KigOf40mmetaG_FD_155448 | JGI IMG/M metagenome (GOLD analysis project Ga0194133, IMG submission 155448) | Freshwater microbial communities from Lake Tanganyika, Tanzania - TA2015055 Kigoma Offshore 40m | ecosystem: Environmental > Aquatic > Freshwater > Lake | place: Tanzania: Lake Tanganyika...
AAAGGGAAACCATTTTGAAAAAACATATTGTGATATTTCCTATTGACATAAAAACAATAATAATATATTACAATATGTTTTCTTACAACGTTTTAAAACATGCAGAAAATATCACACTGTAAAATTTCTTAACGTAAACACGGCCGACAATCGACGTTCGACGAACTAGATTTTCTGCAGGATTCGCCGTCAATAACTGACACCACGAAATTTTATGCAGGATCGCTAAACTTTTTTTCACTAGGGTTATATATTTAAATTGAATTATGAATACATTAGTGTGGTGTGCATTTTTTGATTTTGGTGTTTAAAACCAACTGATTTCATTGGCATGGCAACCATGGGTGCAAATATTATGCATGAGCAGTAGGATTTTAGCGAAGGTACCAGACAGTATCTCTCTGGAGGAAAGTTTAAACCTCTCTGAAAATGAAAATTTGAAAATTGATTCAATGAGATTTTAAAAATTGTAGCGATAGGCCCTGACACGAGCTTAATTTTGACCCGTAGTAAATAAGAGGCCGACCCCCATTTGACCTGGCCGAAGAGATTTTTTTTGACCCGAAGGGAAAAATTGAAAAATTTGATGTTTTTATGGGAAATTTTTCAAACCCAAACCATAGATGGCCGATCCGGCCCTACCCGAGCCATAAAAAATTGATCCGACTCAGCCCAGGTCAAAAATTTTTGACTCAGACCTATCACTAAAAATTTTGGTTATTTTGTTCATGGCCTTGTATGTTTTCAAATCAGTTAAAAGCATTAAGGTCAATTCATTCACACAAGATATAAGTAAGGTATAAAAATAAATTTATCTCTCCTTATGTTGCTATCTCACAAAGAAGCTCTAACTAAATCTAAATCCACAATCCACAAATTTTTGGTGCTAGTAGAGTTTGCCTATCTACGAGTTCACCTACCCCTAGTTCACTTACCTACGAGCCTGTCTACCTACCAGTTCACCTATCTGATTAGTTCACCTTCACAGTACATAAGATTAACCGGTTGGCCGACTTCTAAATAGAGCTCCGAGTGAGGTCCAGGCCCTTTGTTTGCCTTTCTTACAGGCCTACTTTTTGCAAACTTACCTGATATAACCTTCCAGGGCTTACCTAAGCCTGCTGGGCTCCACACCCAGGGCTCATCATTCAAGCCTAACCCAGGCCAAGGCCCGTTCCCAGGTTAGGCTTGGTAAGCAAACTTGTGCTAGGTCAACTGGTAATCTTAGGTACTGGTCAGGCAAATTTGTCAGGTAGGTGAACTGGTAGGAAGGCAAACTCTTAGGTAGGCGAACTCTCCTAGACCCCAAATTTTTGTTTTGTATTTGTATATTATTTGTATAGCCCTGAAAAGTATCCTAGCAAAAATGTGGTTCTTGGTGAGTTGAGTGATAAGCAGTGAGGAATGTAGGAGTCCCCGTAGCCTAATGCTAAGGTACTTGGCTTGGAATATGATCTAAGGGATTGAACTGTCAGCGGTTCAATCCCAAGTACCAACCTTTGACCCGGGTTGGTAAAAAAGCTTATTTTTTTGTTTGTTTGTACAGGGTCCACCTTTCACACGCGAACCGCCAGAACAATCTCCACAAAATTTTATTCAGGCCTCCATACCAACTTGGGGAAGGTTCTTAACACAAGTTTGACCCCACCAACCTGACCCACTGTCCCTGGGGTACCCTAAACTCCAGAACCTAAACAGATCACTCAAGATAAAACTTTGCTTTACAAAAAATGCATTAAATTTTTCCCGGTCAGCGCTGGGTAGCGCTTGGCTATTAAAGGAATATGTGGAGAGTTGTGATTGACGAGAAGCTGTGGTATTCCCTCATGGGATATGGGTCATGGCCAACATCAAGTTGAATGACCATTTTCAGCATCCAGCATGAAGGCTTAGGAAAGTTCTAATAAATATCAAGATTTGAACTTACACAGATTCGTTTACACTGGGGGCTTGAATATATTCTCTGCAAGTTAAAATATTTGATCAATAGCATCCTATTTTCCTTTCAAAATGAAAGTGTACATAAAAATTAAGTAATACTTACACAAGTTTCATCAGGAGCAAAGGTCACAACACGTTTCATCAACAAAGCCTAATTTCATGAAATGAAAAATTAAATTATCTTTGAGAATAGTTACTAAATAAAGGGCCTACCAAAAAAACCAATTCTCTCATGGTGACCATTTTCATACTAAACATCAATTTCAATTCTAATTTTGACACAGGCAATATTTTAGTCATGGAATAATTGATTAAGTACCAAAGAGAACAAAATATATGATAAATGTTTTTCACATTTGGATTGATCCATTTATTGACAATTGCATATTAATTTTTATATTGTCAATATAGATTGGGTTTGTAGTCAGAATCCCACCATTTGATCTGGTATTTGCATTTGAATTAGCCAGCAGTGGTGTGAGCAATGAGCGTGTAGCAAAAACCCAGTGATGACCTTCCCAATCAAGATAAGAATCATTACTCAACTGTTTATTGGTAGAACAGCAGCCCTTTTTGCAGGAGAGACTCGGACCAGAGATAAGGCCAATGAGGTTAGTCAGATTGACATTCTGAATTTTGATATCATAAAATGATCAATTTAAGTAAAAAAATAAATATTTGACAATGAAAAGGCCCACACTCACTGTTGTCAAGTCATAAGTATTAATTCTCTTTCATAAAGAGGTGAATTACAAAAGCACCTAGATTTTGAGCTGTAGTTATAATATTTATTATGCATTTTACGGTTGGGTTTTTCATAAATGTAGACGGCACAAACTTTATAAAAATTGAACAACAGTTGAATATTTCCTCATTTCAAAGAATGGCCACTTTCTCCAATTACTTTTTGATCAAGATATCATTACCCACTCCCTTTGACAAAAAGGACCTGTCAAACCCATGTGAACCCTTGATTTATTGTAAGGATTCAAGCTGGTCAATAACATTCCTGAGCCAATTAGTTATAGCACAGAAAGTATAAAAGAACACCCCTTTGAGGCTGGTTTAAGGTTGTTTTACATCAGAAGTTGCACAGTTAAGACCTATACAACAATGTGTTCCCTAACTGACTGGTTGTCAGTCATCTCTTGTTTATTCTCCTGTTGCTTTTAAGTTTATCATCTCAGTTTCAAGGTAAATAAAACATTCTTATATTACTTTGTCTCTTTATTTGTAATGGGTGAGATAGAAAACACAGATAAGAAGTTAGGGTGATTGATACTCAAGTGAGTGAGAATGTTCACATAAAAACATCTCTACATAAATAATAGTGAGTGTGGTGCTGTGGGTTGAATGAGAGCATTTGAAAACTCAATTTGTTGAGCTTGTAAGAAGTTTTTTCATGTAAAACAAAGAATCATAACTTTTACTCTTTTGTTTTCTAGTTATAAAGTTTTATTATCAAACCAGTCACCTAAGCCATGTGTTGCTTGGGAAAAGTGCTGCCTGGGAAATGCAGTTTTTAGCCGACATTATCATTTTGCCAAGCCCCCTGAACCGATCGACCAATCAGATTTGTTTCAATATCATTTTGCCATGCCCCTTGAACTTCTTGACCAATCAGATTCGTTCAAACAAATATACAAACAGAGGCAGAGTTTCCATTCTTATAAATGTAGACTATCTCTTATAGTGCACAAGGCACAAGTCTCTATGGAGTGGCTAAGACGAGATAGAGACGTTGGATGTAACTTAGTTCTAACCCATGTCCATGTACTATCCTACTCTTAGAAAAATAAAAGACTGGTGTAAAAAATGCTCATGGTACTTTATTGGGTTAATAAACACTTTATCTTTCTTGTAATATACAGTAAAATAATCCTTAAATCTAAGTCTAATTATCTGCCCGAAGTAACTTACGTCTAAGCACATAGAGAAATAACTACGTAACATTGTAAAGGCACGCAAGCCTTTTTATGGACATGTGAGACAGGAGCGCAGTAATCAGGAGAGCTCAGGAATCAAACGTGGATAGAGAGGTTGCGTGATTAAAAGCGGTAAATACCGTAATCTTAAATCTAAGTACCAAAATCTCTGTGTACTATCTACATAAATATAGATAACTGTAAGGCTTTTGCCATGATAAAACTGGCCCCCTAGTGCAGAGGATGCTCTCTTTGAGTATATCTGTGAATAATTTGGTGTAATTTCATCCAGCAATTCTTGTGTGATGATTGGAAATACATAGAAAGTTAAAGGAATCTAGTCCTGAAATTGTGCTCAGATAATCTTGTTTTTTTGTCAGGTAGCTGTAAATATGGTCAGACCAGCCAATCTGGAAAATGTAGAAGGGAAAATCTCACTAGTATATACTGTGCAAAAGATTTTGAATTTATTCAACTAACTTATTAACAAATCTTAAATTTGCAATGGACAAGATTTTGCCTATAAATTATTAATCTTCCACAACAATATCTGATACAATCTATTTTGTTTGGGATCACAAAGTTTAGATAGAATTAATGGTCAGATCTTAGAAAAATAAGTGCCATCTTCAGGGTATCTTTCAGGGTCCCACCCTTTTTCTCACAGGGTCCTGTTACATTACCTATAAGGAAATTTTAACACTAAATATCCGCAATGTTTCTTTGGATAATCACCAAACTTTCCATTCAATTCTTAGTTTGAGCTTAAACTTAGATTTGTTTGCAAAAATTGTGATAGATAATTTTGATATGGATTTCTGGACATTTTCTCTACAAAAATTTACCATGCCAGACTTTCCATGTCATACTTGAACGGTATAAAACATTTATTGTTTTACTTGTATACCTACAAACATTGTCCTGAGCACAAAAAAAGGAATGGATCCATCAAATTACAATCATTTGGGTTCAAATGGAAACAACATTTTAGCCAAGTCATGTTTGAAGAAAATAAGGTTTTTTATGTTACTTCACAAACAGTTTCATCAAGTTTTTTTTGTTTATGAAGGCCACTTTTGATGGTCTCATCAAGTACTCCAAGTGAAAAGGAAAGGATTAATTATAGCATCAAGTTGTTTCTTTGTTGCTTAGAAGAAACTCAATCCTTTTTTTGTTGTGTTAAAATACCAATAAGATTTATTTAGAAAGATTTTCTTAAGGATTTAGTTTATGACTCCAACAAGTGTGCAGACAATGTTCATTTTATTGGCTCATGACACTTGTCAAAACACTCAAGGCTAAATGATACACCACTCTATACATTAAAAGAAAGACTCTTTTATCTTCTAACTTCAAAGCCTTGAATTTTGAATAGCAAGACACACTTGTGTAACACATAATAAGGTAAGGAAAGAACTCTGGACACAAGATTTTTTTTAGCTTTAAGACTGTCATAGTTTGACAAGGATTCACTACAACTTTCTCAATTCAAGATAATTTCTTTGTTTTACTTTCACGATGTTTTAATGACAATGTTCAAATTCTTTAACATTCCCGCTAAACTCATTTCAAGATAGGTTTGCGCCTGATCTCTCATTCTCACACCTTTGGCATCAAGATAGCACTTCTGCGTAAGGTATACTCACTCCTAAAATCAGTTAGTGCCACAGATTGATCACCCTCATTAGTCACAACTCCGATCCGAGTCTCTCCTATTCAAATGGTTGCCATTCTATCAAAAAACATATTGATATTGATTCTTTTCTTGATTGGGAAGGTCATCACTGGGTTTCCACACATTCTCTCTAGACCACAGCACAGTACTCACTATTAGTACATATAAAAGAATGAAACGCCTCTAACATAATTGGGGAAGACCTTTACAAAGAACATTTTATGCAGGAGATTAAGGATCTGAGACAGATAATGTAAACTGAATTTACCAGTATGGTACTAAACTGGAGATAAAATCCAAAGGTATCAGATTTTCAATCAACAACTTGAAATAAATTCTGAACTGTTAATTGATAGACCAACAGCCCTTTATGTATGGGAAACTCGGATCAGCCATGTAAGCAATAAAGGGAATCGGAGAAATAGCATCCTCTGATTGGGGGAATGCATATACCTTTGCTCAGAACTGTTATGCTGACATTAAAGGCGTGGAAATGAAAGATCAGAAGACAGCTTATCTTGAAATGAATTTCATAAGAATATGACAAAAATAGAACATTCACCTTAAAATACTGTGAGAAGCAGATTATGAAAATAACTTGGATTTAGCGCAAAACACCATCATCTCTATGGTTGACCATATAGGTAGACGATGACTGGATTATAATGACCACAACAGACAGAGCCATAAGAAGAATCCTGAAAAAGACATCAAAAATGGCCAGCCAGACCAACGGGTGGTTTTTCCACTGGGTAGGGGCAGGCAAACTCTTCAAAACCCAGTTTTTCCACCCCAGAAGAGGTTGGCATGGTTCTTCAAGACCCCTGCCCAGCTGTTTACTAATAACGCCAACGACGGTAAGAAATAGACTTTTATCTGATGACGGAGAAAATTTTATTCTGAATTAGTAAACAGCTAGACAGCTCTTACCAAGTTTTATACTGTAGTGAAATGAATTAGCTTAATAAATCATACAAATATATTGGAGGCATAAACAAAGTATTACCTCAACAAGCAGGTCAAAAGGTATGATAAAATAAATACATTTTTACATGAAAGATATGTTTTGTGAGCATTAGTGGTAAATAAAAGGGTAAGAAATGATATCAAAAGTAATGAAATAAAAATGAAATGGATGAGAGCTTTTGGTTATGGCTAATAACTTTGTAACTCACATTGTTTTATGACAGATATTCTGCAGTATAAAAAAACTATATTCTTTGGGTTGGTAAAACTCATTGATTTTTTATACCATTTGCTTTGCTCATAAGATTGTTTGTCCAAGGTAGAAACTAAGTCACTTTATGCCTTGTTGATTCTTAACAGCTGTAATCTTTTCTTCCAACACCTGTAGGGCGTTGACAAAGGTAAACCTGCAGCTTTCTTTCCTAATGAGTTGACTTTTTCTTGTTTTTGTTTCTCTTGGTAAGTAGATTAATTGTGGCCAAAGACATTCCCTTTTTTGAAGTACAAGCTTTATTTCATTTCTCCCTTAAAGAATTGATATCCATCCCCTTTTTTTCTTGCCTGTAAAAATGTAAAATGCATTCATTTCATCTCATTTTGGACATGAATTTTTTTTTTGGTAAGTCATTCAGTCACGCCTACTTGAAAAACCAAGCCTTCTCTTTATTCTTATTCTCAACCATTCCAAACCCTCGAAGTAACAATAGACAAAGTTTGGAAGGATTTCAACATAAAACACACACACCCTCAAAGGTACTTTTCAAAAAAAATGTTGAGAAGAGAATATAAGAAGGAAAGACAAGGTTGCTTTTACTTTTTTTCACATTTTTTTTCTCTCTCTCTATCTTCTCTCTGATTTTTTGTTTTTTGAAATACTGACTTCTAAGGTGTGTGTGTGTGTGTGTGAGAGAGAGAGACTCTCAAAATATCCCCTACCCTACTTTTCTTACCCCAAGTGAGGTTTTTTTTTTGTAAGAACGAGGCTGGCCTGGCCACACAAGGCTAAAGTTTTCCATCAGGCATCATATCAAGTAAATGTAATGTTGACTCATTTTAATTGTGACAAAATTGCTTTTTTTCCCTATCTATATACCAATTGTGGCTTTCACAAAAAAATGTGAAAAGTATATATTTTTTTGATTTATTAAAATAAACTTTTTTTTAAAAAAAGGTGATGATTGTCCAGGTGTTTGTTGAGTCATGATCCAAAACTTTTTTTTTGTTCTTTTTTTTTCGATTGAGTCGTTGGAGGATGAGGATGAGGAGGGGGAGGATGTTTTTCTTGATCGTTGACTGACACCACCACCAACGTCTGAGAAACCCTTCTTCTTTTTTATATATAGATGTTGTTGTTGCCTCTAACTTACTGACTTTGACGTTGACGTTCACGGACTCGATGTAGGCCCAGATGTTGTCACTGCCCCCCACTTCTTCCACCCTCTCCTCCTTGCCTGGCGATGCTTCTGAGGCTGATGCTTTTTCTTCTCTTCACAAGAGAGACTTCTTGTTGACCCCCGCCTTCGAACAAGGCCTCCACACCCCTCGTTCCCCTTGCGCCTTTTAAATATCGATGCTGTGAAGTTCTCCTGCCTGCTTCGAGGCCGCAGCGCTCTCGCTCTTCCCAACCTCGGCCTCTCCCTCTCTCTTGGTGCGAGTGAGACAGCAGTCCATCTACCACCACCACCACCCCCTCCTGAAAGGACTTGGATCACCGTGTCGATTTTTGTTTTCAGTTTTTTATTTGATACCGTTTCTAGAGAGCGCAGGCAGATCGCATCCATTGACTGACGTTCAGATTGTTGGAGGAGGATGAACAGAGGACAGACCTCAGACCTGTGTTGTGACAGCCTCGACGTCCTAGCCCAACATTCCATTCTGTGTGTGACATCGAAAATTGAAAACGTTGTTGTTACATATTGAAGTGTTGATCGAGAGCGCCGAGGCCGCGGGCGAGGACAACGTGTCCTCCGACACCATGCAGGCGCAGCAAAATTGGAAAAGATTCAAGTTTCGAGTATAGAATGAAAATCCTCGTTCCCTAGTGTAGAAGTGGATTGTTCGACGCGCAGGTGTTTCCCCCCCACCCCACCCAACAAACAAGCATGTAGAGATAGATTGAGGTGGACCTCGAAGACGACCTCATCCTCCTCATCTTTAAACTGTCACATCCAAAGTGTTCACGTTGGGCCTATACTAAAAAATAAGCCACCTAGTCAGGTCAAGAAAAAAAATCCAATCTAGTGTGTGAGAGGGTGTGGGTGTCAAATAAAAAAGCTGGACTAGCTGTTGAGGTCGCCAAAGACTCTCCAGACTTGTTGTCATTGTTGCTGTTGTTGTTTTCAATCCTAACCTGTGCCAAAGTTTCAAAAAGTGAAAGTAAAGGTGGTGGTGGTGGTGGTGATACATTCAAAGCTACCATGCTCGACCAAACATATATGAATTGTGAAGAAATTATATAGAAAGGCTTTGAAATTGTGTCTGCTTCAAAATGGACGGGACAGGTAAATTTCAAATTCATTTTCATTTTTATGAATGACCATCCATCCATCCATCTTTGAAAATGCTTGGCAGTGCAAAAATTTTATTCACAGTGAAGCAAATGAAATCCAGATCTTGTTTACCCAACAAAATGGATTTAAAGATCATGCAAAATCTATAAAAATAAAATTTTTGGCATCTTCAAAAAGTGCTGAACCCTGAGATTTTGAAAGTTGCCACAAGGTTTGAATTTTTTTCTAGAAAAAAGGTTTTTCTTCACTCAGCTAAATTTTGGGTTTTGTGGGGATCATTCTAATTCTTTTGGACATGAAATGAAGACAAAAGGGGCTCTTAAATCAAAGATAAAAAAGCATCCTTAAATAAAACAGGTAGACATTGGATGTCAGGCTCACCCTAAGGCACAGAAAATAGGGCTTAGCAGAGTGACCTGGTTTGTACTTGTTTACAAAGACAATATTTTGCTCTTGATTGAACCCTAAAATTACAAATTTTGATTGTTCACAACAATTGAAATATCCCAACCTTTTAGGGAATAAAAAAGGTTGTTTCACCTTGGGACCCTGACATCCCTTGGGAGGTTTCATGGTTGATTGGAAACAGACCTTTTTCTTGCAGTCAAACTGTAATCAAAGAAAATGAAATTTCATAATAGATACTTTTCCATCTAGTGTTCTTTTTTTTAGTCAGGTTTTTTTTATTTGTTGGAACAACTTTTTTTTATTGCAAGTGGCATTCTGACTTTGTGAATCTCTCTTTTCTCTACTATGAGATTTCTTGATCTCTCCGTCCAGTGAAGCAAGAGCATCAACCAAAGCAGATAATCTCCCTCTTATAGAAACATCAATGGCTATCCCTTGTTGATGACTGCCTTGAGAAATTTTTTTTATTTTTTTTGCCTTTCTTTTTTTTCTCCAACTGGAAGTGAATGAGCAAATGATTCTGATTAATCATGACAACATTTTTTCATAGCTGATGCCTTACATCTCTCTACATAAATATAGGTCTTTAAGTTCTAAATAGAATTTTTTTTGTTGCATCAAATGATTAAGTTGATTTTTTCACTACTATTTTATGACTGCAGAAAGCTTTTTAATGACCTGAACAAAGTGCAAAAATAAGTGAGAGGAAGGTGGGGACATATTTCATAGATTTTTTTTTCTTAGCAGTGAAAAAAAAATCCACCTTGAAACAAAAATTTTCTTTATTGAAATGAAACTTGGTCAACTTGAACAAATAGTTTTTCTTTTGTAAAAATTCTAATTAACCTCACACAGTTAGGTAGAAAGTTTTCAAAAATTCTTTCTTGCTTCCATTGACTAAAAGTTGATTATAGTGGCCAACCAACCAGGGCCAGGGGGCCAGTGAAATCTGGATGATTTTGCCAAGGTTGTTCAGATCAAAGACAAGAGTTTGGTTGAGCAAACTTTCTTTTGTTTATTTTTTTTTTGAAAGGGAAGAAAATATTCTCATAGTCAGTCCATTTGGAATTCTAGAAAATGCACAACCTTCAATATCTTCTTCTCCTTCCTTTTTAATATAAAAAATGCCAATAAATTGCTTCTCTTCAGGATATAATCTCCAAAACTGAATGACCATACAGTTTTTTTATTATACAAAAGAGATATTAATTCACAATCAAATTAGGGATGAAAAAGTCACCAAACTTGGAAAAAAAAGAAAGTTTTTTTATTATCTCTGATAACAAAGGTCTACTTTGATTGCACATTATAAAAAAGCATTAATGATTGGAAATGAGAAACTTGACAAAAGATGCTTTATGACCAATCATATAGAAATTATATTCATTGATCAGTGAGGAGTTGCCAGTTGATCAGTTGAAGCCTCTTCTGTTTTGGGTAGCCACTCCAGCCTATTCCAAGCTTGTGACTTCCAATTTTTCCTTTCGATCCGTCGTAGAATTATCCACGGTTGGGCCTGAGGCGCTCTGCATAAAGAGTGGTTTGTAGTTTCCACTTAAGATATGTAGGGTATCCATCCCGTATTGTCTTAATTACAGTTGACGATGGTATGTATGCCTACCACATTTTGGGGCTAGCTCATTTGCAAGTCTTGTCTTATTCAGTTCTATGCCTTTTCTTTTTTTAGTCTTTTTAGGCAGCTTTAAGTACTCTGTTTGTGTTGATCTTAGCTTTGCCCAGAGATGTGAGTTTAAAGTCTTATTGAGCCAAACTGGGGCAGCATAATATAAAATGCTGAATATCTGAGCAATGGCAATTTTCAGGAATTGATCAGTGTTTAAGTTTTTCCTTATCTTTTTCAGTAGGGTTAGCTTTGTTGTTAGTGTGCCTACTCAGGGTGCTGGCTGCAATTACACAAAATGAATCCTCAAAAATTGTCCTTTCCAAGAAGCTAAGAGCATTTTTCAGTCTTGC
>Ga0194133_10009154_pt1 | contig 11397 bp, 12 predicted proteins | sample TA2KigOf40mmetaG_FD_155448 | JGI IMG/M metagenome (GOLD analysis project Ga0194133, IMG submission 155448) | Freshwater microbial communities from Lake Tanganyika, Tanzania - TA2015055 Kigoma Offshore 40m | ecosystem: Environmental > Aquatic > Freshwater > Lake | place: Tanzania: Lake...
TTCTCATATGAGGACTGGTGATATAAAAGCAGGAGTTATAAGAAGAAACATTTTTTCGAAGAGTTCGAGCCAGGACGCTCTTCTCAAGCTAGGGACTACTCTTATGTTCGAAATAGACTCAATAGACTCTTTGAATAGGGCCGTGGAATTATCAATGAAAACAAATCAATTTAATTTCTCCCAACAGAGATTTTCATTAGAGAAATTGAAGGAACTTGTGGAAAACAAATTTGCACATGTCATTGTCGTAAGTGTCAAAGATGATATATCTGATAGTGGTCGAATAGCGATTATCACAATCGAAATTTCCGAGGAACAAACTTTTATTTCAGAATTTGCAATTTCTTGTAGGGCACTTGGAAGAGGACTTGAGAATGAAATTTTTTTTGGAGCGCTCCGCTGGCTCTCTAGTACGTCAGATCGAGGAAATGAAATATACCTAAAATTTCGAGAAACATCGAAAAATGGACCTTGTAAAGAATGGATTTCGTCTAACCTTGATTTAAAGGCGAATTCGATTATTAGGATTCCAATTTCAAAAGTGAATGCTTTTCCACCCAAAGTGAAACTCGAATATAGGAATATAGGAGTGAGTGATGAATAGACATCAGGACAACGAAAAAATTGCTGACGGAGTACATGAAGTGTTTCGCGAAGTACTTAACTTAGATCAATCTTTTGAATTAGGTAGTCTCAAATATGGCGAAAGTGAGGAATTTGACTCATTAGCGTTCATGGAAATAGTTGTAAACTTGGAACTAATTCTTGGCATATCCTTTGAAGCGGATAAGTTGAATTCATTAAGAACCATACAAGACTTTGTGAATTATGTGCTACAGACGAAGAATTGAGTCTCACGCCGGAGTCTCAATCGTGGGCAATCATTCGACACTTAGGGAGTATAGAGCACGGGACTTTTTCTTTACATTCAGATTGAGGAGAGATCAGGCTCTTAATAGGTATATACACAACACAACACTCTTGACGCACATAAAATTTTTTATATTCTTAAAACGACTCGATGAATACAATTTTATTGTGCAAGATAAAAAACAAAAGCGGATTGGTTCAATTGCTGTTTATAGTATAAATCGTAAAAAAGGTACTGCGGAATTAGGTCGCTGGATTTGTATTGGAACTCCTGTTGAAAAAATAGAGTCTCTACATCTAGCATTGAAATTTTCTTTTGAGATTGCTGGTCTCAATAAAGTATGTTGTTATACAAGATTGAGTAACACCAAAGTAATAAAACTCCACCAAAGACTTCCATACTCGGAGAAAAAACAAATCCATCGAGAAAATCGTGCTTATCTCTATACCTCTCTAGCTCTTGAACATTGGAATATGTTCGAAAACTACATCTGTCGTTACTCTGTAAGAAAGAGTAATTGATGATTTTTCACCACCTAGGTATTGCTAGCAAAGACTCAACTAAGGAAATGAAATTTTTCGAGACGATGGGATATAAGTTAGAGAAGTCTTTTTCTGATCGAAGTCTTGGCGTCCGTGGATTCTTTATGATTCATAGTGACTTACCCCGTATCGAGATATTGGAGAATTTTGAGAGCTCAGTATTGAAACCTTGGCTAGAGTCTGGAAGCCCCTTTTATCATCTAGCAATCCAATGTCAAGAAATTGAATTTTTGCAGTTAAAGCAGTTTGGTAGGGAAATCATTCACACAAGTGATGCTGTTGCGTTTCCACAAAAAACGGTATCATTTGTATTGTTTCCTGGTAGGAAATTAATTGAATTTATATATTGAAAATTAGAACACAAACACACATAAGTCGGGTGTGGCTGATGGAAACAGAAACCTTACCCAATGTTCTTTCCAATCCAATTTCACTGCTCTCCAAGTATGGGGCGCCAGACTTTGCATGAAGAAATTGTACTCCCGAGAATTGTTTGAATGAGCTCAATAGTCCCACTTTAATCAAACACTCTTTAGCGCAAAGTGATGCACTTAAGGTTTGAATTGGGTAATGCCTTTCCTTAACATGAAAGAGTTGTTCAAAGAGATGTGGAGTCCTGGCCAAAGATTTCTCTAAAGATCGGATCTCAAGAAAATCCACCGCAACTCTTGTCACCGCTCAAAAGTATCACTACTATGAAAAGGATGTCTACAGATAGACCCATCACAGTTTCTTGCCGAATACGAAAATGGGATAGGCTCGGATTTCCGTTGCTAAGCTTGGAGAAGTTCTAAGGTGAATAAAGCAAAGTGTGTTTGTTCGGCAGATTTAGAATTCGTTAGTAGTTTTTCGGTAGCACCCTTAATCTTTTCAGATTTAAGAGATTTTGAATTACGCGCAGAAATTCTAGTTTGTATTTGCGGAATAGTACAAAAAAGATTAAGTCACCAATATCTCACACATCTAGAAAAACTATACGGCAGTTATGCAGCATCAACAGATTCGAAAACAGGTAAATCTCCCCTACCAGTCCTTGTATTTGGTTCAAAGCATGAATTGATTTCAAAATGGATTTTTGAAGAAATAACTAATGACAAAACCAAATCAGCCACTTTTTTGGATTGGGGTTGTGGTAATCTAAATCTGCTTACTAAGATCAAAGAAATGAATAAACACGTTGAGCTGACACTTTTTGGCTATGACAAGTACATGAGCCCAATAAACATCTGTGAATCAAACGGTATAACTCTACTGCCTAAAGTTACAGACACGAAAATTCAAAATTTAAAATTTGATTATATTTCCCTGATTCATACCTTAGAGCATGTAACTAATCTTGAGGTGGAACTAGCATCAATCTTTTTTGCCCTGGAGGATTTCGGTAAAGTTTTTATTCAGGTCCCAAATTTGGCAACTAACCCATACGATTTGTATGTTGCCGATCACGTTTTTCACTTTACTCCAGAGTCATTATCTAACCTTCTATCGAGTCAAGGATTTGAAATCTTGAAAATGGACATGAGAATAAGCCAGTCAGATAATTCTTTGAAAAATCAAAGAGACAGAGTATTCAAGAATGACCTGGAGATTAATTCAAGAGTTATGAAAGAATCTTGGGTTAGTGCCTTGAAGAGTTTGAATGACCAGAAAGGGTTGGCGATTTATGGTATCGGAATTGCAGGATCGTGGATTCACAGGTTGAGCCGAGATTTAGGTATCAAGGTTAGCTATTTTATCGATGATAACGAACTCTCTGCGAATTACACTTTCAATAAGATTCCTATTATTACATTTGAATCCCTTCGTGAAGTTAAGGGCGTTCAAAACGTGCTTATTCCATTCGACATCACCCTCGCAATGAAAAAAAGCAAGGAACTGAGACAGATTGGCATTTCTTCAATGTTCTTCAATCCGCATTCTAATAGTCTCGAACTTTGCCACACCGAATCAGGAATGAAATAAGATTTCAGTTTCCACTTTGAAGAGAAACTTGAGATTATTGCTCATTTGAAGTTCAATAGTGATATCGTGGAGTAATGGTCGAACAGGAACCCCAATACGATGAAGATTTTGAGTCATATATAAGATTAGGCTCAGTAAAGTTGGGCCCCATGGTTTCAGGTACGTGGAGGAATGACCCGAAAAGACTTGGAATTAAGTTGAGCAGGTACAAAGCGGTAGCGAAGATTTTGAAAGATCAGGAACGAGTTCTGGAGGTGGGTTGTGGCGATGGTTGGGCGTCAAAACTTGTGTGTAATGAGGTAAAGCAATTTTATGCTTCTGATTTCGATTTACGTTGGAGAGGTTTTGTTGTTGATGCGTTATCCGATGAACCTAATTTTAGGGACTTTTTGGTATTCAATCCCGTACATGGGACACTTAAGTTGTCTTTTAGCGCTATATTTGGTTTAGATATACTTGAGCACATAGCTCCGGATGAAGAGAGTCTCTTTCTCCATAATTGCGTTAAAATGTTGGAGCCACATGGAATTGCAATATTTGGGATGCCTACTTTAGAATCACAAAAGTACGCAAGTAGAGCGTCAAGAATCGGACACGTGAATTGCCAATCTGGAGATGAATTACGTATCAACCTTAAGAAATATTTCAGTCAAGTTCTAGTATTTTCTTTTAATGACGAAACACTCCATACAGGCTTTTATCCAATGGCTCATTATCTATTGGCAGTTTGTTTTGGACCGAAACCTTAGCTTTCAATGAATTGTGATCGAGGATTACGCGACATAATTTGGCAAAATCTGTTTGTAATTGCCAATCAAAATTATAATATGCGAAGTGAAGTGTCATGATTGCCTCTAGAAATTTGCTCATCAAAGTGAAAAGTTTCATTTACATCCAGTACTTGAATTACGTTTATCTTTTTTTTATGACGCTATTTCAGAGAAAAGTGACTCAACGCCAAAGAAAAGTGGGAATCGAAATTCATAATTCAGGACTGTTGGGGACAAGAGACTGGAGTCATGAACATGCACTTTTTGAAGTTAGAAAGTCTCATGAGCTCCTCAACAATGGTAGATATTTTGAGGGGATAAACAGACTAATTGCTTTTCATGAGTCTCAATATCAGCTGTTTGCCGACTCAAATGGAGAATTTTACCCTCCAATATTATCTCGCGAATGGACAAATGCATTCGGCCATATTCCGAACATTGGGAGCCTAATCAAGTTGAGAGACAGAGGTTACTTAGAGAAAATCCCAAATATGGCGATACTTTCCTCAAGCGCTAAAGACAATCCAATTTTAGAAACTTTTGGTCAAGAAATCTCTTTCATCCCTGACCTAAAGAGTCGTTCTTCTTGGAGTCAGTTACCTTCGTTCATTCACCTATTTATGGGGCAAAATATAATCTGGACTAAGAAATCTGGATTCATCCCATTCGAAAGGTTAATTGATCAGCTCTATAAAGAATCAAGTCCAACAGATTTATCAACTCTAAGGTTTAATCTTCCAACTGAATACGTCAATGAAAGTGAAGAGCTGCTGAGGGAATTAGGCTTCTTTAGTTTTTCAGACGAAGAATGGTTTATTACACTCCACGTGCGAAACTCAGGAGATGAAAAGCATAAGATAAGACATGCAGAATTAGGAACATTTCAGGAATTGATTGATGAAGTTGGGCGAAAGGGAGGCAAAGTGGTACGAATCTGTAACGAATCAACTCCGACATTGCCGACTCGTGACTTTGTTCTAGATTGTGCAAAATTTCCAGATCGGTTGAAAAAGACGCACCTCTACTTCATCGCAAAATCTCGTTTATTTGTTGGCACATGTTCAGGTCCATACGCCTACCCTAAGTTGTTCGGAACGCCATCCCTAGTAGTCAACGCAACAAATATAGGGAGAGCATGTTTCCCAAGCAGCACACTTCAAGAGTATTTACCAATGCGATTCTTTAAAAAAGGTAAAGAGTTAAGTTTATCTGGTTTGCTCCAAAGCCCTGCCGGATGGGCTGACTGTTCTCTGAGAGATCTTGCGAGCATGAACTTGCAGCCCATTCCCAACTCGTCATCTGAGATAAAGATGGCATTTCTCTCTTTTTTCGAAAATATCGATAGAGGACAAAAAATCGAGATTCAAAGTTCACAGATTCGAGTAAACGAAATACGCTCCGAGTACCCTTGGACGTCCTCAGGTGATATTTGTGAAAGTTTTCTTACAAGAAATCAAAGCTGGCTCTCTTAAACCAGTCTTTTGAATCTGTCTTTTTTATCAATTAAAACCAGTAAAATGAATGCTAATATAGTAAAACTTTCTGTTGATACGAATTGGAATCTTCGATAGAATGAACAAAAAGCTTTACAGCATCAAGAATTTCGTTTGGACTTTTAGGCGCAAGAGAGATACCCATCTCCATCAATTTTGCCGCTCCTGCACTGCAGACGGGTTCCGATGAGACTTCTTCCATAGTTAGCCGACTTTCTCGATTAGGCAGATAGTAATTAGGCAATAATCCAATTGGACATAGATGAGTTTTAGGATGTGCCGAAGCAGACAACAAGTTTACGTAGAGAACAGGCTTCCTATAAAACAAACCTACGCAATCGATCCCAGAGCCAGTTGAAATAAGAAAAGAAGAACCCTCGACTACTTGAAAATCTGCAAGCGAAGTACAACCGGAATCAATTTCTTCAATTTCAACATATGCTAATTTATTGCTGCCACTTTCAAGGTGTGACTCGTTATGTCGACCTAATCGAATTACCAAGTATCCTAATTCATTAAGATAGGTAATTGTTGGCAGAAAGAAATGAATCGGCGTTATTCTCATGGACTGCTTTTGTTTTTCGAATGCATTACGTGCCATATGTGTGTCAAATCCAAGATCCCGAGCGACAAGACAAACGTACTTTGTCAAACCAAACGAAAAGAGCAATTTGCGAATGAAGTCATCAACTAAATTATCGCGCGTAGGTACTTTAAAGGGGACTGGTGAAGCATGAATTTTACTAAGGATAAAATCACTTTTTGAATCTATTTGTAAGTCACGCTGTCTGTAGACTTTGCTTATTCGCAAGAAAATTCTATGTAAGTAAATAAAGGGAATTCTTGGTAAGAATCTATACCTCTTCTTCAGCTGTTGCACGAAGTAAAGATTGGAAACATCATTGCTCTTCATAAAAAAAACTGATAATCGCTCAATTTTTCTTATTTGGTCTATTTGAAAGAGAACTTTTTCATAATCCTGAACCAAGTGACCGATAGATCCTGTTGGCAACATTACAAAATGAATAGGAACTTTCACTTTAGAGCTTAGCTCCTGCGAATGCCTCCATAAAGATGGTGAGCTGTAATTTTCCCCAATGTTTCATCAACCCTCTCCCATCCTGTTGACGAAGCGAATTTTGTATTTCAGTGGATATCCCTGTGCCATCCCAGCATGGTGAATCCCGAAAAGTCCTGGAGTTTGAAGTATCCAAAATCAACTCTTGAACTGGCTTCGAGAGTAACCAAGAGGGATGACCTGCAAATCCTAGTTTACGACTATTGCGCCTCACTACGTTCGGGACTTCTTTCGGCATCAAGTCCCGCAGAAGCTGTTTTGAGCTACTTCTCTGAAACTTGTCTCTGTCTGGAATCGAAAAAGAGGCCAAAACAAAACGCCAATCAAGGAAAGGAGACCTAACCTCAAGAGATTGCGCCATCGACAGCTTGTCAAAATTTTCAAGGATTTTCGGTAGCGTATTGTAAGAAAAATCTTGTAGAAGCATGTAGTTTCCAAAGCCAAGTGTTTTACTCAATTCGGAATTGGCCAGGGGATTAAATGAACTTTCCAATCCTAGTGATTTGAGCATAACATCGATTTCATGTCTAATCCTTGGGATACTCTTAACTTTTATTATTTCAATCAGTAAACTCTCAATGAGATCATCCTTAAGATACTTAGACAATACAGAAGCAGTGCGGAGAAGACTGTCACCATTTAGCGCCAAGGCCATTCTTCTATTTCGCAGCCAGGAATTTGGATGGAGACGCAAGAGTTTATGTAGGGCCATACGTCTATAATGCGACTCATATCCTCCAAAGAGTTCGTCACCCCCATGTCCCTCGATTACTACTTTAAATCCTGAGTCATGGATTTCTTTGTAATGTGCTAAAACACCTACGCCAAGGGATTGACTACCCTCAAGAGCATAAATACTTTGCAGCAGAAAGTCTAGAGAAAAGTGTGTTTCCAAATTCGAAACTCTAAAATCAACACCTAGTGCCCTGGCGGTTTGAGAAGCTAGAACACTTTCATCTTCCAAATCAGAAGTTCCCTGAGAAAAAGCCGTAATCGTAGAAAAACCCATTTTCGCCGCTTTAGAAATTATAAGCGTGGAATCAACTCCAGAAGATAGAGAGAATGCAATTGGTACATCAGAGCGCATTCGCAAACTTATTGAAGACTCAAGGATTGTATCTAATGAATCACTGGTTTCTTGTTGGTCATTTAAAAATTTGACTATTTCGTTCGGAAGGTTCCACCATCTACCGAATTGAGTTTCGAGAGATTTTTGTGATACTCGTAACAATTGCCCCGGAAGTAATTTGCTAACTCCAGAGATAATTGTATTAGGCAACGCAGAGGGATACAAATGTCCATAATTTATTTCTAATGGATCAATTTCAAAAGAAAGTCCATCTATCCTTGAGAAAGCCTTCAATTCGGAGGCAAAGTACATTCTATTTTTTACTCTCGAATAATAAAGAGGTTTTACGCCAAATCGATCACGACTTAAGATTAGCTGCCTTTCAAATGAGTCGAAGATTGCAATTGCCCACATGCCGTTAAATCTATGAAAACAATTATCTCCCCAAGCATGGTAGGCATTTACAATTACTTCGCCATCACCATTCGATCTAAAATGGTATCCTAAAGAAAGTAACTCGTCCCTCAATTCAAGATAATTATATATTTCGCCATTGAAAACCAAAGTGAATCTTTTGGAGTTGTCAATTATCGGTTGCATCGAAAGTTCTGAAGTGTCGATGATAGCAAGTCGATTAAATCCCAAAAAAACAGATTCTTGAGCAGCCGTAAATATCCTTGAATCATCGGGGCCCCTATGCCTAATGGAACCAAGCATATTTTTGGCCTCTGCGACATCTACTTTGTCGCTTGTTCGCGATAAGACGGCTACAATTCCGCACACACCCTTATTATAGGACCGTATGGAGACGCCAACGAACCAAGCTCATTTTTCTGAAGTTTCAGAACTCCTATCCATTCAATCAACAGAATCCGTTAACCGATTGGTTAAAGACATATACGATACTCTCATCAATGGGCGGAGCTTATTTGTTTGTGGAAATGGAGGATCCTCAGCGATAGCTTCTCATTTTGTTACGGACCTCGTGAAGATAGCGATAGACAGAAAATTAACTTTTCCAGTCTTTGCCTTAGGGTCAAATCCTGCACTAATGACGATGATTTCAAATGACTATGGATACGAAGCCAGTTTTGCATATGAACTCAAAGCAATTGGGAGACAGAGGGATACGCTTTTTGCAATTTCTTCTTCTGGGAACTCCAAGAATATTTTGAATGTCGTTGATTTTGCTAATGAGGTTGGCATCAAAACTATCGGTTTAGTTGGTTTTGATGGAGGACTCGTTGCGCCGCGTTGTTCGAGTATTTTACGGGTGGAAACGCCAATTGGGCGTTACGCTAGTGTAGAGGATGTGCACTCTACAGTTTGTCATGATATTTCAATCAAACTCCGTGCGATTGTGGAAAAGTCGTGAGTCAAATTGATTAGGTGTGCAATCGTTGGGTGCGGTAGAATTGCTGAGAAGCATGCATCGATATTGACTTCTATTCTTAACACGGAAATGAGTTTAGTAGCGGCAGTAGAACCAAACTTTCAAAAAAGAGTCGCTTTTTCTAAGAGACACAATGTGCAGGTTTTCGAAACTCTTGATGAACTTCTCCTGCATCACTTAGGAAATATTAATTTAATAATTGTATGCACACCCTCGGGATCGCATTTTGAAGTATCTCGCCGTGTAATTGAATCTGGAATAAATGTGCTAATTGAAAAACCAATTTCGCTGAGAGTCGATCAAGCTAATTACTTGATCAAAAGTGCGAGCAAGCTAGGTGTTAAGCTATACGTGGTAAAACAGAATAGATTTAATGATGCAGTGAAATTGGCTCATGAGTCATATATGAAAGGTTTATTTGGAAAACCCTACTTAGCCTCCATTAGATTATTTTGGAATAGAGATGCAGGCTACTACAGTCTTGATGAATGGCGCGGAACATGGAAAGAAGATGGAGGTGCCTTAATTAATCAGGCTATTCACCATATCGATATCATGCAATGGTTTCTTGGGGATGCTGAATCAGTTTTTGCTTTTGGCAAGAATTTCACGAATCCAAGAGATGCCTGGGATTCGGTTTGTGCAACTATCTTGTTTAAAAACGGGGCTCTGGGGTCTGTACAAATTTCAACAGCAACACAACCCCGAGATCTTGAAGCTTCATTTGCATTACTAGGGTCTGATGGAACATTTGAGATATCAGGCAAGTCGCTTAATGAGATTCGATACTGGGAAACTCCGAGAAGCTCAGACATTGAAAGTAAAAGCAAATACGTCCAATCAAAACCATCTGATATCTACGGACATGGACATAAAGAGTTGCTGGAAAATGTAGCTCTACATCTTCGAGATAACAAAGGTAATGTTATTGAGGGTTCAGAAGCAATCAAAAGTTTGAAGCTTGCATCGGGAATCCTAAGGTCAATCGAGAAAGGTGAGGCAGTTCAATTCAATTCTTTTCATGAATCAACTCTGCTTGGATATTAATTGTGTTTTCTATTAAACAAGTTGATACTCAATGGCAATATTTGCAAATAAAGAGTGATTTAGATGTCCACTGGGAGAAACTGCATCAAGATGGAGACTACATTCAGGGCGCAGTAACGAGAGAATTTGAGAGAAAGTTTGCAGAATACTTGAGAGTGGATAATTTTGTTGGCGTTGGCAATGGCACTGATGCACTAGAAATAATTCTAAAAAGTTTAAAGTTACCAAAGGGACGCGAAGTTATCATTCCAAATATGACTTTTTTTGCTACATATGAGAGCGTTGTGAACGCAGGTGGAATCCCAAAACTGATTGATGTAAACAGTAACGGTGTGGTGGAAGTGGGGGATATAGAGGCAGCTATAAACGAGAGAACTTTTGCTGTAATTGTGGTACATCTGACAGGGTTTCCGTGTGATGTTAAATCAATTCAAAGACTTTGTAAAAAGTATTCAATCAAATTGATTGAGGATGCTTGCCAGGCGCACAATACTTTAATCGATGGAAAGCCACCAGGCCATTTCAGTGATGCAGCAGCGTTTAGCTTCTACCCCGGGAAAAATCTTGGTGGAATGGGGGATGTTGGAGGGATAGCGACGACTAATCAATTTATTGCAAAGGAAATAAGACAACTCAGGGATCATGGTCGTACTAGCAAGTATGAGCATATGCAAGTTGGTAGGAATTCTAGAATGGACTCCATTCAAGCCGCGGTGCTTTTAACGAAACTCAATTACTTGCAATATTGGCAAGAGATAAGAATTCGTAACGCGAACATGTTGAGAAGTTTACTATTGGGATCTAACATAAAAATGCAGATTGAATTAGAATTACCAGATAAACATGGTAATCATTTGTTTCCTATCTTCGTCAATGTGAGAGATGCACTTTTTGAGCATTTAAGAAATATAGGTATACAGGCGGCGATCCAGTACCCAAAGACAATAAGTCAAATTGTCTTTCAAGAAGATATTTTACCGCAAAGCCGAATGTATGCTCAACAAAATCTATCTCTTCCCATTGGCGAACATCTCAATGAGCGAGATATTGAAAGAGTGGCTGGTGCAGTAGATAAATATTTGAAATTAAGCGAATGAAGCTCGCCAAGTTCAATACCATTGGCAATCCAAGAATCGTGGAGTTGGCTTCCCGCGAGATTAATGCTGTTGAAA
>Ga0194133_10009156_pt1 | contig 11395 bp, 4 predicted proteins | sample TA2KigOf40mmetaG_FD_155448 | JGI IMG/M metagenome (GOLD analysis project Ga0194133, IMG submission 155448) | Freshwater microbial communities from Lake Tanganyika, Tanzania - TA2015055 Kigoma Offshore 40m | ecosystem: Environmental > Aquatic > Freshwater > Lake | place: Tanzania: Lake Tanganyika...
CGAGTTTACTTTACATGTATTGTTTTGTCCAACATGGGGAAGTACCCTTGGAGTAAAGTACTTTAGGGTTTGTCATCAGGATACCCAAAGATATAGTTCAATGACTCTTGTGCCATCTAAAAACTCTCTCCTAAAGCCATGTTAAGGTGAGAGATTGCTTTTATGGTAAATCCTGGTGAGTGGGCAATGCTTCAAGAAACGAGACCAATGAGATACTATCTGTATATTTGTAGAAAAGATGGGGTTTTATACCCAGGAGATGGATCAGGCTAATTAGACATTCGGATCAGGATTGTTTGGCGGTCGGATCAGGTCAAGTATATTTGACCGGGAAGATTTGGAGGGAAATGCTCAAACAAACAATATTTGACGTTTCCCAAGAAAAGATACAACTTGTTTGCAGGTGTCGCTACATTCCTGACAAAAAGAGAAGAACCAAAGATGGGCGTCTTTGATACTCGATTACTGTCAATAAAAGGGGATCATTAAGGAAACGGTAAATGAGGGATTAATGGTATCAATATCAAGAGAATATTAATAAATATTTGTTAAGCGAATGGGTATTTTAAAGGAAATACAAAGATTACTTTAAAAGATGAAGGAATCTAAAAATATAGTAAATAATGGATTTACTATACTTTATAGTTAACCATTGTTGAAAGATTTAATATTTTTGTCTTTCAATCTGATTGACCTATTCTTAGCCTTTTATTGAAAGAATTCAAAAAGGATAAGACAGATTTTTTCCACCAAGAAATTTCAAAATGAGCCCCTTGGTATTTCAATAAAGAAAGAAACTTTATTGGATTGAATTAGAATAAAGTGTGTGTATCTGAGAGTCTCAGAAGAAATTGAAAATAATTAGCATAAAAATCAGACGCGTTCCTTTGCTTTCTTTTTACAAAGTATGTTTCTTTCAAAGGCAGTGTGGTAAACTGACTTTGGAGGAATTTCATTTTCAAGTTTAGAGTCAACATATCTTTAAAGCAATGGGGATAGATAATCATTTGGGGCATGAAGTTTGTTATTTGAATAGGATGGCAATCAAAATGAAAAAGTACAGGAGAGCTGTTTGTTGGTTAGGTTATAGGTTTCACAACAGAAAATTAATGACAAACATTTTATGGTTTAGATTAATCTCTTTTGGAATTTAATTATTGAGCTTTAATGGTGAAATAAGGACTTTAACTTGTAATTGTGGTTTAAGCAAGTATTGTCTATTTTTTAAGTCTGAAGACTCCCTTTTTGGGCATTTGGATACATATTTTACTGACTGAAAGGTAATTTGATTGACACTTTTTGTAATCCAGGTTGAAAGATTAAAAGAGGCCAGGGTCAGAGGACAGCCCACAAACCTTAGATTTTTTTCCCCACTCTTGTGCATTTTGTTGTGAAAACAACATCAAATCATGATTTAGGGCTCACCTAAATGACTTCCCTATATATTGGCTTTGTAAACAACAATGTACATTAAACTTAACCCCACATCCTCAAGTCTATGCTGTTTCCTCCCCCTTTAAAAGCATGATCAATCTTTCAATTCTTCCCTCCGCACCCCAACCTTATTGGCAAACACTTACCCTGGAACCCAGCATAAATAAGAAACACACACAGAAGAAAAACTGGCATGCAAATTGCAAGTAAGAAACAAATCTTGAAGAGAGAAATACCTTAATTTTAATGAAGAAAGTAAGTATTTTTGAGATGTAATAAATATTATAAAGTTTGATTTTGAGGACTTGCTCCTGCATGTTTTGATTGTTAGAAACTATATGAAAAGTTACCTGACAATTAAATACTGCCTTTTCTCCAATATTCACAGTGACATTGTCCATACATCCTGGTGAAAATCCAGGTGGGGAGTCAGCACAGGTTCGGTACCAAAAAAATTCAGGCACAAAGCTGAACCCTTTAATCAATGTCAATATTTGAAATATGCAAAGAAGAGTGAAACATTTTTGAGTAAGAAAATATCTTAAAAGTTTCGTCCACATGTTTTTTCTTCTGAGAGTAAGATGTTGAAGCAAGAGTCTCTCTTGAGAGACTGAAGAATAAAAAGTGGAAAAAGTGATTTGATTGAAAGACAAACGCACCCTAGAACACAAACGAGGAACTCTCTAAATCCTTCCCACTTTTCCTTAAACAAAAGCTTTGAACTTTGCATTACATTTTTAAAGTTATACAGTTCTTGATTTTCTACATAAAAGTGCTTGTAGATTTGGTGAGGAGTTCAATTTGCTTAAAGAGTTACAGGATGTCGGGTAATTTTTTGCTGCTTGAGTTGGGTTGGGTAAGCAACCTCCAGGTCTGGAAAATTTCTACCAAAAATCCCAAATTTTACAATTTTTTACCTTCAGGTTAAAAGAAATCTTATTGGGTTGGGTCAAAAAATAATCGGGTAAAAGCCGTGTTGGCCACTTATTTACTGTAAGGTAGAAGTATGCCCAGGTTGGGTAGGGCCAGGGCCCATCTGCAAATATTTTCATGTGTGAGGTTAGATAAGTAAAAAGAGGAGAGCAAGTTTAATGATATATTGAATGGTTAAAAAATCAAAAAATATTTGATATTAACCTTCAACAACTTTCACATGCATGTAGACTTAGTTTTGACAACCCAGCTGATTTGATTCATGATAGTAAAGAAAGTAAATGTGCATTTGATGGTAATAATACAAAGTGCTTACAAACAGAAAGAGTGATGGGTTGTAGGTTCTGATGAACATTAAGTAGGCAAGGGAAAAAGTTTTTGTGAAATGAGAGGCCATGAGGTCAACACATGTGTCTTTTTTAAAAACAGGATCTACTATGATGTTTTGAAAGTTTTGATCAAAAATAAAGTAATCTGAATCAGAATTTTTGAGAATTTGGAAAACATGTATGTGTGTGTAAAAGATTTAAATTTCAAAGTGAATAATATCTTTTCTGCATGTACATAAACACTGGAGAAATATTTGAACCTACAGGAAGATGGTTACAAGTATGGTTGTTAATCTTAAAGCATGACAACTAATGATGTCCTCATTGCCAATCATAATAAGAGATATTTTTTTTCCTCAAGGTGGGGAAAGCTAAAAAATGAGATAAAGTAACAATTAAAAGTTAGGTGCTGGTGAAATTAATGCTGAATGGAGTGATAGAGTTTGAGAGCAAAACCAAGCAATGAGCTTTATCCCAAACAAGAAATTCTGAACAGTTTAATAATGCTGTTAACAGTAATTTTTTGTATTAGCGAAAAAAGGCAGAGACAGACATAAGCAGATAATTTAAAGTTTCATACATCAGAAAATAAATGTAACAGTACTTAGGTGTATATCAAAATTGAAAGTGCACAATTACTGATTCCAAAACTAACAATCAATAATTTTGAAAAACCTTTTCATGTGGCTGTCAATTAATGGAACCATTTTTTGCTGATTGAGAATGCTCTTAAGATAGATTTTTGATGAAACCTTACTGAAGTATATGTTCACACACTCACTGGTTTGGAACCAAACAGAAGTGAAAGTTAAAATATCTTTCAATGAATTTTATAAATATGAATTGTGTTGTCACCCCATATGGATGTCTAAATATGGTCTGCCTCATCACTTGCTTCATTTTCTTTTTCTTTCAAGCAAAAACATTTTTTGAATTGTATTTGGAGAGTGCTACAGTCATGGGGTCAACATACATGGAAAGAGAAAGGAAGGCATTACCAAGTATCACTTTATGCCCAGAAGATGTTCTCAAAATCAAAGGAGGTCCTGTGACCAGCAAAGAATTTGAAAAGATGTCTTACAAAATGGTAAATGATTCTTAAGTAAATCCTAATTAATCCAATAATATCTCACTATTTCTTAAAAATTTAGAATACCTTGTTGAAAACAATGTGGGGGCAACAATGATGTATATATATATATAACCCTAAAGTCTGTCTCATCACTCTAGCCCGATGAGGAAAAAAATTCCCAAACCCTCTTGAGCAAAAACCTCCATGCTGGCTTTGTGTTTAATTTTATAATAAAGCATATTAAAGTAATATTTAGGTATTAGTTCAAGCCGTAGCGTGTTCATAAAAAATATAAGCTCTCTAGCTTTAATATTGTGGGAGCTCTTAAAGAAAAAAGAAGCATGTCAGATATCCATGCACTAATAAAATTTTAACAATTTTTTGACCATACCTCAGCTCCAAGACAAAAATTCAAAAATTGGTCAGTAACTTTTTTAGCATTAATATGCGAAGTCTGTAAGCAAAATTTTAGCCTTCTTTCTTTTAAACTGAGGTAGGAGATATAGATGACTTATGGACGGATTGTAAAAGATGCAAAATTCCTCACAACCCCCTAAAGAAACAGACGGACAAAAAATGTCTTACTGATTTTGGCTTAACTCCCTCTCTCGCTTCACTTGAGAGGCAAAAATCATCCATTCGCTTGAGGATATAACCCACTGCTTTATAGACTTTGGCAATCTTGATGTATTTATGAGTCCAGGTGCCATAGCCATTCAAATATGCCTTAGATCACTCATCACTGCAGTTTATTAGTATCCTTACTTAAGGTGCCTTGTTGATTTTTTTCAATCCTAAGGGGTTGAAAACTTGCTGGGGATTGAACCAAAAAACTACAATGTTAGTTCTCATAGTCAGGTGCCTATGACCACTAGGCCATGTTTAACCCCTTCCTCATTTTCAACCTGAACTCCTAATAGCTCACCAAACCTTGTATCCCTTCTATCTCTATCTAAGTAAACCCTTACACATTCTTACTAACTTAATTTCTTTGTCGGTTCACCTTGTTTCTTTGTTTATCAAAACGCTTTTCTATGATTCAACCTTTTATAATATTTTGTTTGCGTTATAATAGGAAGATATTTTCACACCACAACACTTGAGAATTTCAAAAGTGAGTTATGGAACCTCAGCCAGATAAATGGGCTATTTATTGGAACCTGCTTCACCATAAGAAGACTGAAACATGTCAAACCTTTTGACTTCAGTGTTAAATTTCTGTTGTCCAAATCTCAAAATTATAGATTGAAATTACACAATCCAGGAGATGAATTCTGGTCGTTTCTGGAGACGTACCCTGTGGATATGGCAATTTATTTGTTACCAATCAAAAGTAACCCTAAAATCATAAATATTGATATTAGAGTGAAGGATACTATTTGGATAGCCAAAAATACAAATGAAAGGCCATGCATTGAAGAAGAACCAACGGAAAGCTTCACAAACTGTATGAAATCTAAAGCAATTGAAAAATTGCTTCAAGACAACATTTTGAATTGTTCTGAATGGGTCACTGATGTCCTATTAAACTTTTCATTGCCAGACTGCAAATCATTTCAAAATCTTGAGCATGTTTCAAACAATATAGCAAATGTTTTTATAGATATTTTGCTAAATCAAAGATCTTCTGGTTGTTACTTTCATTGCCAGCAAACTATCTATTCAGCATCTTTAAACTTTGGTATTCCTTTAACTTTGTTTTATATAAAGTTGAAAAATTTATAAGTTGTGACAATATCTGACCGGGGACTGGAAGGTTGTCGGTTCAAACTGTGGTTCAATGAGGGTCACAAAACATTGCACCCATCAATTTAGCCCTGCCGAGCAATTTTTGTTTAGAGAAAAAAAGAATGCAAAAAATTAAATTAAAAACCACCTAGTATGCATTAATAATGGCTAAAAAATGTCGCAAAGGGCACTTCAAAAAATGAAAAAAAAATTATTTCTTTTTAGGAACCTCTGTCCCTTGTTTTAGACTCCTAACCTCCAAACCTAGACTCCAGGGGCTTAAATCATTTGTTCCTTTATCCTATACTTGCATAGTAAACCAAGCAAAATTTTATTTCAGTCATGGAAAGCAACCTGGATCTCAAAAAATTAACAGAGGGGTATGTCGAGGTACACATATTTTTTGAATCTACAATGCAAGAAGTGAAGACTGAAACCTTACTTGTGGATTTTGGAATATTGCTCAGTTCTATTGGAGGGAGCTTAGGCCTCTTTCTGGGATTTTCATGTTACAATTTTTTTGCTTTGTTTCTCAACATTCTTTTCAAGAGATATTGAAACTTTTCTATGTACAAGTAAAAAGAGACTTGAACAATAGTTTTTTGTTTGTAAAGATGGCATTTTGGCTTTCCCCATAAAATAAGTGTAAAAATAGTGGCTACCTTACTCTTTCCTAACCTTGGATCAAGTCCAATATTTTCCCCCTTTTTGGATGAAATTTATAGGCTAAGTCAGGGCAGGTTAGCCAGCAAAACTAAAGTGAGTCTTGGAGATCCAAGACCTGCACCTTTCCAATGGACTTGGTGATTTCAGACTTTCTTACAATTTCTACCCTGTTTGCTCCTTAAACAAGCAGATATGTGTCATCATAGCAAAAGGTTTTATGACCAATTTCTCTCACAATTCATTCTAAATTTTGGTAAATTAAACTTGCCAAAATAAATTTTGATGCTGGAAAAGGATAAAAGACATATGAGACTCATAAAGCATGACAAACCCAAGGTTTTGCCACAATGCTTTTGTCAGAATTGTCCACACTTTTTTTGCAATCTTGACAGACATTGTCTCATTTTGATTTCAAACAAAAGTTGAACTTGACGTAAAGTTTCATCAGAAATTATTCCAACAAAAGTACTATAAAGTGTGGAAACTTGCAAAGACATTTTTCAAGACGAATTTGAAATTTCAAACATGAAACTTTCACTGAATTTCCATTGCTTTCTATTTGAAAAATATATTAAGTGAAGTCAGTCAAATATTTTTTTACTCAAAGGAAGAAAAAATTTGGAATTGGTTTGTTTCATATAGTATTAGCCAGCAAAAAAAAGACAAAATTTAAAAGTTAGAGTTTTTTGGAAATCTTAACCGAGGCTGAAAAAGTTTTGCAAGATGAAATGAAAAGGGAGACAAAGAAGGAAGAAGACTTGACAAATCAAAAAAATTTAATAAACTTAGATATTTGGCCAAAAATTTTCAGAATTTTTTTTCTCAAACAGAGCATCCAAACCTCATTACAAAAGGCTCCAATCAATGAAAAAAGAAACAACCATAATAAGAACCATTACTATGGTTACAAGACCAAGGGAATCTGATTGCAGGCTAATTGCTGGGGTAGGCTTGAACTTTGAACCCTAGGCTAAAAAAGAATCCATTGAAAAAGTCATTGCAAAAAAATGAAGGTCTCAATAAACAAGTCTATCTAAAATTAAAGCTTCGTGTTTTCAAAATGAATTTCATTTCCAAATATTACATTACAAGTCTTTTGTTAGTCAGAAATTACAAGGTTAGAAAGACTATAGCATGAGAGTCAACCATGATACATTGTTTCAGATGATGCTATGTAGATTGAACGAATCCTGATTAGTTGAATTGACTTTTGACCAAATTTATGATTTGTCAAAAGACATTTTTTTACCGTAAGATAGGTTAGGTTAGGTTTGCAATAAAATATAGGCCTGGGTGGTTAGGTTACCATCCAAGCCTGAAGGGCTTATTTTATTGTTGTAGGCCTAACTAAATTTAACCCCAATTATAACCGTAAAAATTTTAATTTATTAGTAAAAAAAGGCATTCAATGAATAATATGTTTTTGTTAAATAAAAAGGTCATTTGACGAATCGTGAATTTGGTCAAAGGTTAATTTAACAAATCATGATTGGGTCAATCTTCATAGCACCTTTCAGATTAAAAATGAATTGAATGGAAAACTAGTACTATCAAGAGATTAACGTATCTATCATCCAGTTGAAAAGCAGTTTTTGATGACAGTTTGTAATCCTTTCTGGAGGTAGGGTGTGAATCGATGGGCTGATGAGGATTGTTGTGGTTCAAAAGAGGGTGAGGGTGCTTTAAGGAAGTAAGGCTTAATTATTGGCCGAAAAAACGAGCAAAATTCTGAGCATGTCCGGTATATTTTAATGTAGACTCTTTCATGCTTTAGCAACATTATCTTGTTGAAGGTGTGTGCATAATTCACCTTTCATGATCAAATAAATGTTGAATAAGGCCAAGAAGTTAAAAAGAAAATCGTGAGGTTGGGAGCTCCTTATTCACAACCTTGCGAAGTAGTTTAATTTCCAAAATTATTTTGTAGTAAAAAGTAACTTCCTTCGGAAGTTTCCATAATTTCTAAAGCGAAACCTTACTTGATAATTATCGAAGCTTTACTCTGACAAATTTGCTTTATTTTGGTCAAATAAATTTAACTAGCCAAAAGCGTTTCAGAGCTGATTTAGGGTTTAGTTTTATTCAGGGGGCTGAACCTGGTTTTGGACAATCCATAATTTCCTTGAAATTATTGCAGATCCCAGCTCTCCTTTTGATAAGGCTTTTTGAAAGCAGTATCTGCCCACTTCTATGGTAAAGTCTTTTATTGCTGTAGTGTCTGGTTAGAATTTACTAAATGGAGATACAAAACAAAATTCAATTCACTCCATTATAGACTTTTAAGATCTGCATGTTTGGACCATTATTGGAAACTCTCTAAGCTTGACCTCTCAAATTGATGCAAACGCCCAAACCCAACCGAATGGACATCTTTCCTTACGGCCTCTAGAATCATTAAAACTTTTAGAGATTGTAAACCAAAACCCCTTTTAGAGCTCTTAAATAGTACATATACTATGAAGAGCCAAGGAAACCAGGTCTAAGCAAATTCTATGACAACTCAACAAATAAATCTGGAAAGCAATCAATTGAAAACAGATTAAATTTAATTACAAAAGTAAAGCGACCCTGGAATGGCCTAAACCTTAGTAATGATTGCATCAGAGTCCTTTTTTTTCAAGTACTATCAGACAGATAGTGCCATATAACAAGTCATTAAAAATTTTATAATGCATATTTAAATTCATTAATCTAAACTTGTATCTCTTTTTCAATTGCCATTTATTGAAATTATTGTAAAGTCAACACTACTTGTGTTAGAATAATTAGTTCCAGAATTAAAGCTGTCAATCAATCAATCAATATGCAAAATTTGGTGAAGGTTGAGCTAGTACATTCAGTCAGTCTGTTTGATGTTGATGAATGCTAAATCTAAAATGTTAGTTTTGAAATTTTTAGACTCATCAATCTTTTTTGTATGAATCATTTTATTATGACTCTTACCTTTTCCAAACAAGCAACTTGACAACATGTTTGAGAAAATCTGAAGGGTCCTTTAGATTTATCAAGTTTAACTTTTTTGAAATCTTCTCAAATATCCCATCTTTCAGAATATATCTAACTCCAAAAATAGTCAAAATGTTGAAAAAGAAACGAAAAGAGGCAAACCTTAGAGATTCTAACATATTTTTAATATCTTCCTCCAAGATCAGTTCTTATCTCATTTTATTTCAACTTTTCTTCAAAATGCATTTTTTTATCTTTTTTGCTTGTAAATCACGTTTCTGTTGTGCAACATACAAAAAGAATGAAGAAAAGAATTCAATCTCTCTGTTCCAGCAAAAATATTCAAAAAATGCTTTTTTTGTTGCTCTGGAAATGTTGACAATCAACAAAAGATCCACTTTTCTTTTCAAAGCCATGAAATCTGACTCATCTTATTTTCAAAACTTTACTAATTTTGATGAGTCAATAAAAATCATGTCTTTTGTTCAAAAAAGAATATTTCTAGTAAATAAATAATAGGGGACAAATAAATTTACTGATTTCTTCCTTGAATCATTCATATAACTGTTGCTTTTTAACGTATTTTTAAAATCTTTTAAAGTGTGCCTTGCAAATTTTTATTTATTATAGGCACATTGTTTTTGGCTGGGAATCCCTTGTTATTTTTGGCAACCCAGGGTCAATGGTTGCCTGGAGCCGCCGGGGTTCGATCCCTGGACCCTCAGATTCCCAGCCTGATGCCATGACCACTTGGCCACGGCGACCCCATACATACAACAGCACAAAACAAAACAATACAATAAAGATCATGTAAAAATTGCTACCCCCCTTTTTTTGCTTCCCCTCACCCCTTGGTCCTAGAGCTCAAAAATGACTAAAGTCAAAGCAAACCTTCCTTTAAATTTACCGTGGTTAAAAGGTCTTAATACACAGAATGAATATTCCCTCCCGAGTGACTGATCGAAGCAAAGGCAGTATGTTAAGAAATTTTGTATTCAGATTGTGGAAAAATAAAATTTTGTATGTCTGTTGCCACTATCTCCTCCTACAGCTTGAAGCTATAGGAGGGTTGAAATTTGGGATAAAGATTCATTTTATTAATGTAGTGAAACTGGTTGGTCAAATTTTTTAATTTTTGTCTAGAAGCTGAGATAATTGAGTTTAAGAGCAAATAGCTATTAAGGTGGCTTGACTGAGATTGGATCATTCTGATATTTATGTTTCTGGAAATTATGGCGTCTACTCATATGAATAAGCTAGGTCGTACAAGTAATTCAAATCAAACGCAACTATAAGCTGGGTCGAAATTGTAATAAGTCTACTCAAATATTCCTAAGCTAGGTCGCACAAGAAATATGAATCAAGAGCCACTAAGCTAGGTCATACAAGTAATAAGTCAAAAAGGATATCACTAAGCTAGGTCATTGGTACAAGAAATACAAATCAAGGGTTCATCCGCTAGGGAGGCTATGGCTTTTTTCTTCTTGAGTGATGTTGATGGGTGTCAGGACCTGGAACCTAACCCGGTTACCGCTGGGGTAGAATTTCAGTGCAGTGTCCACTGATCTATTGCAACATTAAACTTAACATCAACGTACAATGAAATTTATGTCAACACATTTACACAAACCATGAAAGACTATTTGGTACATCAATGATAAACTTTTTATCTTTACACATTTTCACAAATAGCTATATAAAGAAGACTAAGTTTTTAAAAATTGTACATGAAGATAAAATTTGAAAGCAGAAATCTAAAAGAGGAATGAATAAGCTTTTGAGAGGTGTGTAATATGGGTGTGTTTGTAGATAAGAACTGACATAGTGATAAGAAAGTGAGATAAGGTGCACAGTGACTGGATGGAGATAAAAAAAGAGATTGCTTTTATGGGTTATAAACTTATCTCTATCCCTTTCATCTCTTGTATTTTTCTTCAGACTTTGTAATTGTGTCTCTAGGCACGAACCTTGGAGATGAGGTCTCAGGGATGGCCAACAGAAATAATCTTCAAGTTTTTAGATATTGCCTGCAAGTGAACAACAAAAGAAGTAAAGAGATTCCTATCACCTCTTTTAATCATAGCAGAAAACAAAAATGAAAAGTTTTCTCCTCTCAATTCTCTCTTTTTCCATTAAGTTTTGAGCTTGTGAGTGTGAGAGGGTGTGTGTGTTTCTCCAATGATTTGATCTTTCAATCTCTTATCATTGATCTCTATTTGAGATCGCTCGACTCTGATAAGGATATACGTTCTGCACTCACAATCACGATAAAAGTCCAAAAATGGAC
>Ga0194133_10009157_pt1 | contig 11395 bp, 4 predicted proteins | sample TA2KigOf40mmetaG_FD_155448 | JGI IMG/M metagenome (GOLD analysis project Ga0194133, IMG submission 155448) | Freshwater microbial communities from Lake Tanganyika, Tanzania - TA2015055 Kigoma Offshore 40m | ecosystem: Environmental > Aquatic > Freshwater > Lake | place: Tanzania: Lake Tanganyika...
AAGGGAAAGTTAATTTACAGATAATTGATGTCATGACAAAAGATAATTGCAAATTGAAAAGATAATTGGAATAAATGCACAAAAGTAAATAAAGTAAAATTGAGCGGATAAAGCGAGTTTACTTTAGGAGAATAGAATATAGTACAAAATATTAGTTTTCCTCAAAAATATTTCCAATCTTTCGAGTACATTCTGTCAGAAATGTCAAAGCTTGTCAAAAATACAGCATCGCAAAAGCAAAAAATCTGAAAGTAGAGAGGATAGAGTTTTTTATGCGCACATGAATTTTAGAAGAAAGAGGGTAGGCCTAGCCAGAAAGTCAGATTCTTGTAACGAGTAAACTTTTTTGTTGCATTCAGTGAGAAAAAGTCATAGTTGGAAAGTAAGTAAGAAATAGTTGCGATCTGTAATCACATTAATCATTTCACCTAATTGACTTCATTGATTGTAAGAAATCTTTTCTGTGTATTTTCTTTCACTCTAAATATTTTTCTGTCAGTGGTTTATGAGTATATCGCCATGAAGAAAAAACCAAAAAAGTCATCATCAAAAGATATTGTGATCTTTTGCATAATGCAAGTTTGCCAATACCAGTTCGCCTAATGCTAGTTCGCCAACTACGAACTCGTCAAACTATGACCTCATTGGACTACGAACTCATCGAACTACGGATGTTTTGAATTTTTGTTTAGGGATTGGGCCAAAAATGGCGTGATGTCCATCCTTCCGTATGTCACCTTATTCTCCAGTGGAGCTAGAGGTTTGAAAATTGGCATGCATAATCCATACATGGATGGCTCAAAAGTTAAAATCAGATTTTGACTAACCTTACCCTGCGGGGTATGTTTCCCCTCATCTATCCCAACCAGGGGTTCGCCGTGGCTGAGTAGGTCATAGGCACCTGACTAAGAACTAAGATCTAAAGTTGTGGGTTCAATCCAGGCCTCCCATGCCAGCAATCGGATTGCAAAAAAATCAACAAGGCACTCTCAGTCACGGTAATAGTAATCTGCGGTGACCATAAACTTCTATGATAGGACTCTTATAAAGATGTTGGTTGTGCATCAACATCGGTTGAGCCTAAACTGCACAAGATTATCGAAGAGTTCGTAGTTTGTAGTTAAATGAGTTCGAAATTCGACGAGTTCGTAGGTCATAGTTGGCCAACTTGATTAAGCGAACTTGCATTTGGCGAAAGATCCTAGACCCCATCAAATCGGCTCCTAAAAAGCATCATTTGGTCTTATTCTTATTTTTCGATTTCATATTGACAACCAGAAAATGAGAACAGAAATTGTTTTGTGAAATTTTTTGTGCCTTGAAATATGTCAATCTAAACGAAAAATGCTGGGACAAAGAATTTTCTCATCTTCAAAAAGCTCTTTTTCTTTCTTTTTCGTCCATTCTGGGAGACAAAGTGAAACAAATAGTATGGCAATAGTAGGGAAGAAAAATAAAATTGAAAAATGCTGCCAGGCTTAGGGTGGATTTAGACTTGGTTCAATTTTTCCTGCTCAGAATCCTGGTCTGAATAATGTTTGCAAAGATCCGATGTCGTCAAACCATTTGGTGTATAGAATTTCATTTTCCTCAAAATAAACCTTTTCCAGAGGCTACAACTTGCTTTTCGTCATTTACTGCGCTCGTAGGTAACAAGTTTCGACGACAGTGATAGTGATAGTGACGAAAGTGAAAAATATTGCTACCAAAAAAAACAGGCCATCCTTGCAAAGCAATATAACAGTTAGAACAGAATAACCTTTTGCTAAGTTCTCTCCTTAATCATCTAGCAGTTAATTTGGTCAGCCTTTGATTAAACTTTACATTCAGAATCATTTTGAAAATGAAACAGTGGTTTTTTTAGCATATTGTAGCAAAAGGATGAAATAAAACACCCTAAAATTCAAGGTTTGAATCGAAATAACAGAGCAACTCAGGAAAAAAGTGGACATGGTAAAGTAGTCACCGGAGTTGACATGAAAGATCAAGTTTAGATACCTTTTTAAAAAGGAAATGGAAGAAAGCTTCTGCTTGTTATAACTTCGGGCAACTCATGTTTTTGTTAGTGTATGTGTGCCTCAAATTTTAGCTTAGACAAAAGTCAACATACAAATTATCTGGTCAAATTTTTATCAACGGAAGACTACTGCAAAACTCAACCCTTTTGTGGAACATATTTTCTACACAGGTCCTGGGTGGTCCACTTTTAGCCTCAAGTATCAACAAAACATTACTTCTCTTTTTCAAGTAAATTAAGGAAAATTCTATTATTCATTTTTTAGATTTAAGACATTCAAAACGCGCTCATACCGAATGGATAATATTTATCTTCTCAGCTCTACGAATCCACATTTACAATTTCCAAGTCATAAATGATCTATGGCGCTCCTGTTGATTCGGTGATCGATGTCTCTATATGAGAAAGACCATCGGCTTGAAAAGCTACAAGCTGTAGATTTTATTCCGGTACCTCATTGATATTCTAACGAGGAGAATATTCCGAATAGTTCATTCTCACATGCGCAGATGGTTTTTTTCTTTAGAAACTCGTGTGCTTCGGTTCATAGTTATTTAGGTACCTGATGAAATGATCCTTTTGGGAATGAAAAGAAAAATGATAGACAATTGGCAGAATAATATGCTCTAACTTTTAAATCTGTTTTAACATTTTCTTGATTGCAGACTCTGTGCAGTTTTGGATTTTCAGGTTAAAAATAATGATCTTGTTGATTTCTTTCTTTCTTTCTTTAGTAGCAGTTTTATTCCTCCGGCTATTTATGTAATGAAACAAAGCTTTTTGAGAGATTTTTTTCAAACTCAGTAAATACAGACAAAAACAAACAGTTTCCAAGTATCACTGAAGATCTAGTCGTCAGACAGGAAAAAAGTAGTTTTAAGTATATTTTTATAATTTTATCTGTTCATGCGAACAGTCTCAACTAGCTCTTCAACTTAAAATCGTTAGGGAAAAAGCCTTTGAAGGCAAAATTTAAAAACTGCAAAAGTGGCCCTGCCATGATCTCTCAACCTAAAAGATAAATTTTCAGCATTCTTTACAGATCAAATTGAGAAACAATCCTTCAATCTAACGTCTCATAATGTAGAATCATTCACAAACAAACAAAATTATAGAATAAAACTAAAATACTTTAGGTTGTAAAATAAGAAAAGGTGTAACATATTTTTTCCCAACCGATGCATGGAAACGAGTAAATGTGAAAATATTTCGCATCACATAAGATTGTTCTTTGCGTGTCGTGCCACAGACGTGCAGCTGGCTCAGCTCTCGATGCTGTTGGCGGTTACATCAAGTCATATCCACAAAAATTATTTACGAAGTAACTTCTCACACGCTCACCGACATTTATCTATTTATATGTTTCTGAGACAGTTGTTTAGTTAACCAAGCAAAACAGACCAATGGACAGTGAAGAGTTACCTGTAAAGGCGGGGCATGAAAAGACAGGCAACTTGGATGAAGTCATGAGTGATGAAATGATTTCGTAAATTTACACAAGAAAGAGGTATTTTCAAAGACATCTTGTTGCTCACTGACACTGACAAATCTAAGGCGTAGATGATTAAATGGTGCGGAAGCTAGGTCCAAGACATTATAACAAAGTCCACTGGAGAATCGTTTACTTACTCTTTCTCATTTTTGTTGCCTTTTTTCACTCTCACATTTTCATTACATTTTTTAATCATTCAATTATTTTTTCTGATCCTGTATCATCAACCTGCTCTCACGTTTTTCATGATTTTTATTTTCATTTTCAATTTCCTTTGCACAGATCTTTTTTGCCGTTTCTCCAACAATCAAGCTAAATGTTTAAGGCAGTTGAAAAACTGTAAAACTCAGTTAACAACTTTGAAAAAGAATTGCTTTCTCAGACTTCATGATGAAACATCCAAATAATTAGCTTTTAATTAAAAGTTCAACATAGTTACTTTTAAGAAGAAGTTGAATATACTTTTTCAACACAGAAATATGTGGATCAAATACTGTCCTATACGTACTAGAAGCTAGTTGGAAATAATAGCTAGTTCTTAGTTTTTGTTTTACATTATTGACTAACTTGTTCATCCAGAGATATATAATGTGTCGATGAATCAAGATTTTCGAAGAAATTTTACAATATCAGATTCGATCAGTGTGAAGATGTAAATGTTTCGTCTTGAATCTTTTATTTTAGTAGGTTTTCCCCTTTTATCTGTAAATCATCAAATTAACCAACCCTATGTTAAATACTTAGAAAAGGCAGCATCTTTGTCTTTTGATTGTTTTGTTAAGAACTAAAGCCGTCAGAATGAGATTGAGGGAGAGTCAATCAGTCATAGCCATTGATCTGCTGCCTCCTGTTAAAAAATCTGTTAAAACTTCCAAATTGAGCATTTTGCAACGATCGAGCGTCATAAAAAACTTTACGACCTCTTTCACTGCCAAATGTCTCATTTTACATCTTCATAACCGGATTAGCATCATTTAGATACCAAAGAAGAGACTAAAATTTGACCACACGTTACATTTACATTTTTCAAATAATAATGGCATAGTGTCGATCGACTTCAAAAAAGCTGATACTAGACTTGATTAAACACGTTATGAATATGGTGTTAGATTTGCATACTACGTTTCCACCCCTGCCAGTTGAAAATTAAGAATATTTATATCTTATTGCAGGCTTTGTGACAGAAAAGCACGGACAGCTGCATGTTAAAATCAATAAATCGGGAATTTTTAAGATCAAAGTGTGGCATGCATTTGAATGACATTGTTGCAATCTTTTCTGGACGACAAGAAATAGTTAAGAGTAAATGAATCAAAGAGTTTGATGAGGGAGCAACGTTTCGTTGCGTAACTAATAGATGGCGCTGCCGCATGCGCTCTGAAGCGTGCGAGTAGATGAGAAAAAACAGCGGTGAGGAAGTCATTTTTCAGCGGCCGGCAGAAACAATCCTGAAAAAGCCGCCATCGCCAATTCAAACTTTAGCATAGGAGAAAGAAAAAAGGAAATAATTTTTCTTCTTCTTTTGCCGCTCCCTCCGCCGAGTGAGGTACATTTTAACGGAACTGCGTAGAGTTCTTGGCCGTGCTGGTAAAACGAAACACGTGATGGCACTTGCTAGCTAGATAACTTTATGACAACTCAGTTGAATTTAATGGCGCTTTTTATTCTTGTTTCTGACTTTTGTGGAAGTGCAAGTGCAGTAATCTGTGTTTTTGCAACCCAGTGGTGACGTAAAAGGTGAATAGAGGAAGTATTTAACGCCCATAAAATTTTGTGTGGACTACTACAAACCCAATATTATCAATCAAACAACATCAAATTCTGTAGATAAGGTGGCGTGCTGTCATAAAAAAGAGAAGAAAAACAGGGCAGCTTTCTGCCGCAACAAATTAATATATCGCCTTTTCTCCAGTTTTATTAGCCGACCATTTTTCTTATTATATTTGTAAGTTAAAAATAGTAAAAATCTCTTGGTGTTCAGGGCCATAATAAAAATGCCAATGTCAAATTTAACAAGATTTTTGCTTTAAACTATGCAACAAGTAACGTTATTACACTTACAAGAGAGACCCTTCCCCTAAAAGGTATTTCGGGAAAATGGCTGGAATTCAGTTAATCCAATTTTTTCCTTTCCATTTTGAGTTTTTAAATTTCTTATCTTTTCGAATTGGAAAATTTGGACAGCTAATGGCACAGTTTGACTTTCGAATCCGTGAAAAGTAAATAATAAGAGCAAAGTGAAAACAAATTGATTTTAATATGGTCCAAATAGTTAATTTGATGCATGTATTAAACTGTTTACTCCAAACAAAGTGTAGCACAAAAATTGAATTTTTACTTTTATTCCATAATTTTCATCTTATTGACTTGACGAAAATTTTGTACATGTAAAAAAGTCAACGGATATTTTGATATTTAGGTACTTCTCCCAACTTTCATTTTCATTCAACAGTTTCAAACTGAATGGATTAAAATGTGAAAAGTTTCGTTCCCTCGCTTTTTACAGCTATTTGCATTTGCTTAAAAGAAATTTTAAAGCTATTTTGTGGCCTTATAGTTACTTATATGGCAGTGATATTGCTCACAGCTTGCTCGGTTTCGAAATGGTTCAGTTTAACAAGACTCCTTGTCATAAAATGAGTTTCTTGGTAAAATGAACGTTGACACTATTTATTCGCACTGTGCTTGTTTGGTCACGTAATTTCATGTCAAATGAGCGTTTCTATCCGATCACTTGACAACAATTGCGGCGGCGAAAGAAGATTCATGTGTCAGACGTCATGGCAACGAGTATCCAAGATTTTGAAGGATGAGGCTCTTAGCCTAATTGCAATATGAGATTGCTTTTAAAAATGACCTCAAAAATTTAGAGGCTGAAACTGATAATTGACTTTTTAAAGCAAGTGAGGTCTGTAAAAAAGAAAAGATCGTTTTTGCCAAATGAAATTATTCAAACCATTTTTTACACACCAAAAAACTCTTAGTTCCTGTAAGTATGATTTGATTAAGTTAATCTACCTCACACTATTCTGATCTGATGCCAACTTCTCCCTTGTTCTCATTATCATGTTAGATTACTAGTAACTTGATTCCAAGAGATATGATCTAAGAGGATTTTAGAAATGGGGTCCCCGCTCGAGCTAAACTTCATACACACGAAATGATGGAAATTCTAATAACTGAATAACTATTTAATGGTGGCAAATATATTTGTATTTGGAAAACGGCTGCAACTTACAAACATTTGACAAGTTAAACAATTTGAGCTTTTTAACAACCGGGTTTTGATATATATAAGGGATCGCCGTATTTACCTTAATACAAAATTTTCTGCCTCAGTGTGCCTCAATTAGTAAAAATAGTTCGCAAGTCAAAAAATACTTGACTGGAATACAATTATAAACTGTGTGATAAGCAATAGACAAAATAGAAAAAACAAACGATATCCAGGTTAATTTTGGTTGACGTCTAAGCATTGGAATTGAAATTGAAGTCAGAAATACCCTCTTTTCCAACTTTATCGCCTTTTTATCTAACAAACAATTAAGTTTCACTTTGCTGCGCAAAGTGTAAGAGGTTTCACAATATAGGCCTAATCTAAATTTCAGATTGAAGGTCATAACGAGAAAATGTGAATTTATCGTCCCTTGGGGTACCAGATGTTAAGCCGTGAAAAAATCACCCACTTAGTTAAGCCGTCAAATATGCTCTGAGAAGCGAGTGGAGATGTAACCCGATCTGCATTGCGTCACGTTGCTAACTTTACACCATCGATCCTTCAACCACCGACTGTGAAAAGAAGAAATTGTCTTACCTGTGAAAAAAAATTCATTGACTTTTTAAAAGTGATTGGAAATCGTTGCTTAGATTTAAAACGACATAATTAAATGACTAACTTGCTAACGCCGTTACCTTGAAGCCACACACCAAAAAAGTGTTTTTTCTATATAGTGTTCATCTCCTTCTGCAATCTGTCATAATTTACTCAATCAAACATTTACCCGCCTCCCACACTACCCTTGGTGCAGAGTTAAGAGTCTGGTACGTCAATTTAATTATTTCCTCTATTTTAATTGCTTATTTTTACTCCATTTGCAAAGCTTTTGCTAGTTTTTATTTTTAATTCATTTGATTGTTTTCTGCATGTGTGTCTCAAAGACCACGAGACGCAAATTTGGAGTGGCATCTCCTCTTGTAGAGTGTCGACTGTCAATCAGATGTCCTGCCAATGAAAGGTGTGGAATCATCATGATTGGCCAAAGACTTGGAAAGCAAAAGAAAGGCTTTGGAAGCCTAGCATGACAAAGGGCTTCAAACCCTTAGGAGAAGAAATAAAAGAAGAAGTTTGCCGCCCAAACTGAGACTCCCACACTTCGTACGAGTTGAGGATAAAGATAGATCACCCCCTGCAATCATTGCTTCTGACAGGATAAACAAACTTTTGGTACAAAAGAAAGTAAGTTCCGGGGAAGTATTCAACCGTCTGAATTATGACACAAAAAATACCTTGAGTATTTGAGTACATGTAACACCAACAAGGAAAAAATTGTAATAAAAATTAAATTTGTCCATATTATTTTCTTGCATTTCATTGCTACTTTATGAAGTAAAAGGCCGTTGAGCCTGTCTGATATAGATGATGCGTGCGTCGATTCAAAAAATGGGAGGAGGAGAAAGCCATTCGCAGTTGCTTTACCCTGATATAACTCTGTTCGTTTGTGCATGTGAGGGGTTCTCTGGTAGCAAGTCCAAGACGTAGGGGAATAATTCCTTATAGACTTCTACAGAATCTGGCAACATTAGAATGCCTCTCTGCCTGCCCAGGCTGCAAGAATCGTCTGCTCAGGCAACGGAACTAATGTGAGTGTCAGATAAATGCAGAACAAGAAAGTATGTCTAGAGAGAAGGAGAGGACACCCAAAAAGGGGGTTTTAGGGCTTTTCTGAGCCGACCAATCAATCTTCCAAGAGTATTTTCTCCTCTTTCTTTTCTCTAAAAAAACCCCCAACCATTTCCATCTACTCATTCGGTTTTACACACAGAGGAAGAAAATGAAATGCTAAAATGGAAAAACTAGGTTTGCATTTTCCATCATAAAGAATTTTTCAGTTATCTGTAAAAATGTTATTATTAGATACAGTACTGAAGATATTTAAATTCTCTTTTTATTCTAAACGTTCAAGAATGAATGAATGAATGAATAACGTTTATTATCTGGTGCCAGCAGCATAAAAGGTTTTTAATTTTTAGTAGAACAAAGGGATGGTTAAGACGAATGATTTCAAATAAAGGAGGTCTTAAAAACAGAAAGAGGCAACGACTTAATCCAGTTTTGGTTTTGTATGAGATAATCTTGAACATCAACATGCCAATTGAGAAGATCATTAGTTTGCCTTAGACAAAAAGGCACAGTCAATTTGATTAATTCGTTTTACTTTGTAATTTAAAGTTTCAGCATGTAGAACGAGAGTATTTTCCACGTCTCCCTTTTTATTTTCCAAATATATCGTTTCTTCTGGGTGAAGTCTCAGCAGAGACGATCAGTAGACAATGACAAATTAGTCCATTTCATCCAACCCCACTTTTAAGAGGACTTTTGTTCGCTTGAGTCTGGCTGGGCTGGGCTGGGCAAAGGCAGCATTTCAACGATTTTGACATGACGAAAGTATTCTCAGGAAAACTCTGCTGAATTTGCTAAACTATAAAGTATAAAAGAAGCCATGACTGTCTTTGTGAAACTTTGGCTAGATTTTCTTTTCTCATAGATAGTCTTCTTACTTTACCTCATACAAAAAATACGAACAAAAATGTAACTGAGTGATTTTAGTTCCGTTGAGTCATTTTGTGATCATCACCGTCGCCATCATCATCATCATCATCATCAGCAACATCAACATCAGCTCACTCATTTCCGAACAACTGCGTCCCCGCCGAGGGAGGAAGACTGTCTCGAACAAATTTTGAGCTCGCTGATAAAATCAGAATGAAATCTTCGACCTGGTCGTTCGTACGAACGTTTACCCAGTTATAATTAAGCTCGAAACCCAATTACATCACAACAAATAAGAAATAAACCGTTGAGTAATCTAGCTGAGTACTCTGCTAATGCTGTTTGAAAGATATTACGAAGCCTTAAATGATAAAAGTAAGAATAATCGGGAGATGAGCATCAAGGGAATACCCATTCGAGTATTTTCACTCACAACAGCTTGTTTTCTTCTCTACTGAGATAATTTTTCCAACACTATTTTGCTACCCACAAAAGAGAACTTTTGCGTGAAAGGCAAAATTTTTATACTATTACATGAATTAATGTGTGTCAAATGGTCTGATAAACATTTGGTGAAAGATAGGGATTCAAAAAGACTCATAACCTAACAATATTTTAAAAATTATATAATTCTTAAAGAACTATTTTTTAATCACGCCAAAGCCTCTTCCAACCTTTTCGCAAGAATGGTTTTGTCTTTAGTCTGAAAAATGCTCACCTTTTATTCCAATCTCAGTTTCTTATTCAGTCACCTTATATTTGCTCATGTGTATATTCAGTCAACATGGCTTTTCAATCTCTCAAATAATGCAACCATTTCGTTCCCCTAACACCATCCGTGTTTGTGTTTATGTATACACATATATACATCCACGAACGTTAATACAAACATTTTAAACAATAAAGATTTCCCCAATGAATTTCCCTCCAGTTTTTTGCTCGCACCCCTGAGATTAGAGGAGCCTCTGCCAAGATTCTCTCGCTCCGGTGTGTGAGGGTGCGTTTCTATATTGCGTTGATAATCACATCCTTTTAGACTGATCAAATAATTGCTCCTTTCTATATGTTAGTAATCAATCAGAATAGCCATTAGTTTTCGTGGATGAAGCAACAATAACAAAAAACCTACTGCAACAAACCAATCGTGTTACTTTATAACAAATTATAAATATATAGATAGATAACAACTCAAAAAGTAATCTAGATACTTTTGGGGTTTAAAAGTCTTATTTCACAGTTTTTGTTGAAGTGGTCGAAGCAGTAAAACATCCAGAAAGTACCCATTCAATCTGGATGTTTGTCCACCGAGGTCCTTTCTGTTGTTGTTCTCTAAGGACATCATCTCAGTAATGGAACACTAGAAGAAGGGAGAAAATATCCTTTGCAAAGAGAAAATCAGTCCCTATGCTTTTCTAGACAAGTAAACTTTCATATAACATTTGTGGGCACTTTAATGTCGAGATCTAACTCGAAAACTTCTTCGAGAAGGAAAGAGCCACACTTAGTTACTTATTATGCGCATCAAATAAAATCTTTCGTTGCTTTTCCCAAGAGATTGCCTATTTATAACGATAGTATTTATTTGGGAAAAAAGCTTTGAATTATGCATTTTTATTGTATTTCCAAAGATGCTACATCCTAATCTTCATCTTTTCTCAATTTACATTCATTATAGCAAACTTTTTATTATTTCTACCCAGTCCCAAATAACTGATTGATTCATAGTAATCTTCTGAATTGCAGACAATACTATAAAAAGGCTAACGTGGCAATTTCAAGGAAAGGCTCAAAAGCTCCAATCGATTGTTGTTGTTTGTTTGTGCAGTTAAATAACAAAGCAGTTGCATGATGCGAAGGATCACGCAAAAAGTCATTCGTGCCGAGACCGAATTAGTTTTTTTCTGTATAATTATAATTGGTAAATTTGTATTTACGTTTTCATTTTGTTTGATTTTTCAAGCGGATCTAATTACTGCATTTTTTCTAAACCAGACGCTTTTTCAAATACATGTACACAGGTTAGCAAATATTTTCAAATTTCGGCCTGATATCGATATTTTTTCACTCACCCCTTCAAATCAATTAACAAGGGGTCAAGTTTGACAATCCATAAAGG
>Ga0194133_10009158_pt1 | contig 11394 bp, 7 predicted proteins | sample TA2KigOf40mmetaG_FD_155448 | JGI IMG/M metagenome (GOLD analysis project Ga0194133, IMG submission 155448) | Freshwater microbial communities from Lake Tanganyika, Tanzania - TA2015055 Kigoma Offshore 40m | ecosystem: Environmental > Aquatic > Freshwater > Lake | place: Tanzania: Lake Tanganyika...
CTCAAGAGAAGTTAAAATTTCATGTCATTATTGTTGATCCCTTTTAGAAAGAAAGGCTGTAAGATATTGTTATTTCATGCCATAACTTTGAGCACTTATATCGCCTTACGGCAAAAAGTGAACTGTAAATTCTAACTTATAGTGACTACAAAAGGTGATTATAAATCTGACCAAGTGACTAGTTCAGGCTGCAAATTTATCAGAAGACCAAGAGCAAATTACTTAACCACTTTGACAGGAAAAAGATTTACAAACTAAACTTGCATCACAATGATTATAAAAAGATGGGTTTACAGTAATTAAAAACTGTAAATGCAAGAAATCAGGGCCAAGTCATGTAAAGAATAGCTGTGATGATTATAATAGAACTGTAAAACAGATCACCTATTGGTGATTCGGCTGTAAAAAAAAGAATTCACTAAAACTGTAAATATTAAAGGGTTTGTTAGGTATGGAAATCAGGCCACAAAAACCATTGAAAGTAAATTAAGATGGAGCTATTGCAACAAATACAAATTAGTTACACAAACAAATGAGTCAATTTTTAATGTTAATCATTTCTGTACTTTGATATTACAATTCTCATACCTCGCTGAGCCACTTAGATGTAATTTTAAGCTTGAGACAATTCAATGATGCTCTTTTGACATTGAATTTTGGGTTTTGTTAACACGTGAACTAGGAGGCATAATTTCAAATATTTATGTCTAGTCACATCAAGTCATATGAGATAGTCTGTTGAATCTTTTTTTTTTAATTTGCAGCTACTGAACAACCAAAGGCTCTTCCCCTTGTCTGCAAATGCCAAAATGGTGGAGTCTGTATAGATGGAGATATGTCTTGTCAATGTGAGATCAACTTTAGTGGAAGATATTGTCAGAACGAGGTTCGAAAAGTTCCTACAAGTGGTGGTTCAGCACCCGCTGCTGTTGCTGTACCTATTTTCCTCATCATCGTGGTGATGTTGACTGCAGCTGGATTGTATGTCTATTGGCGAAGGAAACAGGGCCCGTAAGTTTTTCATTTCAATGTGATTTTATTTAATCCACCAAACTTTCATTTTGAACTTTTTCAGGAGTAAATCTTTCGGACCTTCGATAAACAACAGTGTTTCCTTCAGACAAGGATCGAATATTGAATTTGCTGGACCATCCTTTGTGAATTCCGGAGGATCCATCACAGCTGAGGTAAGAAATTGTTGACAAAGTGGATAACTTTTCTTACGCAGTGGAAAGTAAACTTTCTTCAGGAGCTCTAGCTCTCAAGGCACCCGGAGGGGTGCATGGGTGAGGCCACGTCTCAAGGGCCTGAGGGCCTAAGGACCGTGCAGGGCCTTAGGGCACTCAGGCTTCATTATATTTTTGTTTTTCAAGCAAGCCACACGTGTTTATCTAGAGAGTGCCCACCCACCCGGCAAACAGAAGGCAGCTGTTGATAAGCCACAAAGAGCTTGTTCTTTATTGTCAATGTTTATCAGCTACAAGATTAGTTTTCCTTATCAGCTTGAATCTCGGCCTTCAGAGATTTCTCTTGGCGGTCCAGCTGAACCAATTCTCGCTGAGCCATACGAGTTTTGGCGCGCCGGTACCATTGCTAAATTGCAATAAATGACATAAGATAAGGTACCCAATGGTAGGAAGCGACCTTACCTTATACTCTGCCTCGATTTTGGGGTCAACCGGAGCCTTGAGTTGAGAAAATTTCTGGTTCCATTCGGCGTTAAGGTTAGAGTCGGAATCAGACATTGTTGCTAGGAAGACGCGTGTGCACTGGTGGGAAAAAATGCCGGGCTAGGAACGAGAGTTCAGGCTGAGGGAAGCTCTGGATAAGTCACCTTGGGTGCCCGGCACGTTTTTTCCTGCCTTTGCCCCCTTGTGTTTGTGTGTATATTTTTGTTTTTCTTGAGAATGCGTTTGCGTGGCAAACCCATTCACCCCTCCTGTAACTATGAGTAAGCTAGAGCGTAAGAAGAAAGTTAAATTTTTTTCGTCGTTGGAATAATTTTTTTTTCAAATTTAGGGTGATATTGGCCTAAAAGACGTGCCTAGTGGTGAGAAGCGTGACTTCAGCAATCCCATGTACGAAGCCATGAGGTCTGATGAAGCTGTAGGAACAGACTTTGGCGTTTCAAATGCCTCTTCAAGATCTTCAACAATGTCGCCATCCAGTGATGCAGGGGACTTTATTATAGGAGGACCTGCTGGCAGACATCAGGTACTTGGACATGAAAGGGTTTTATCAAATTGCCAATATATCTGACACAAAAAAACTTTTTAGTTTGAAAATTTTGAGCCTCCAATCTTGGCGCCATCCAGTGTAACTCACAAGAGTTCACCTCAACTAGCCATACGACATAAGGAAATGTCTCCAAGCACTGTTGATACTGGCAAAGACACACAATGTCTGGTTGAAGAAGACTCAGAATGTTAACAGAAGAAGCTTTTAGTGTATCCAACTCTTTTTTTTTATATTACAGTTTCAAAGTTTAAATTATTATTGCATTAAAAATCATTGAATGCATCATCACAAAGAGTCACCTAGTTTAATACTTGACAATTTTCCCAACCCCCCACCTACATGAAATAGTTAGACCAATATATAAACAAACTACTATTTGAAAGTGATAAAAAGATTGGGTTTTATTGTATCATTAGACTCTCGTAATCATGTTAGATTTTTTTAAAAGTTAATTTTTAAATTTATTGACTGTGAGGTTGAACTTCAAATTTTTCAATATTTTAACTTGGTGCTCTCTGCACTCCAATTTGACGTGCAGACAATAATGGCCTCTTAAGTTATTGTTTTAATTATATCACACTCACATCATTCCTTGTCAAAGTAAAATGCATTCAAAGTTTCATATGAAAGCCATTTAGACAATATAGCATATTTTCAGAATTGTAAAAATCCATCCAGAAATAAAAAAGTCGTTCTGAAAAAAATTGTGATTTAATTTATTGTTGAGGGAGTAAGCAACTTATTCAGTGGTTATTTTGTGATAAAAATCTGGTGATTAGGCTCGAACTCAAGGGGAAAATTTAGACTAAATAATGTTCAATGCTTTATTCTGCTCATTGCATAACTTAGTAGATTAAATAAAATATCTGTCAGAGAGTTTTTGAATAGTCTTGTAACCATTTGCCTGGGGACTTAACTTAAGCCACTGGGCAATGCTGAGGAAGAAAAATTGGGATTTCTGTCTTTGGAATTTGACGTCTCAACCCAGTGGAAAAACCCCTTACCCACTGGCTTGGCCATTCCAAAGTGTTTTAAGAATTACTCTAATTTGGTCATCAGATAATCTCATTGCTCAGTCAGAGTTCACATCGCCCATCACAGATCCAGCCCGATTCGTTAAAGATTGGTCACCTTTCCTCAGGTTGAAGCTGCTGTAGAACTTATATCTGTCTGGCTTTTGAGCATGATGACATCCCTTGCTCTAGATAACCTTACAAAGATGGCATGACATATAACTAAAGGTTTATACTACATACTTCTCTATCAGTGGAAGTGAGAAAGAATACATTTGTAGAAAGGAGAAGGCCTGGAAGACCAAAAATTTTCTGCCAACTCAAGATGAAAGAATGGATGACAGGCTTTGAGAAATCGGCTTGGCTTTATGAACAGCTTTGGATTTGTTTGGTCCGATGGGTTGACGGAGGACAGCTTGGGACAAACCTAATGAAGGAAGTGGGAATGAAGATTCTTGAAGGCAGACTCATTGATTTTTGCACATTTTTAATTTTTATTGACACTTATTGACCACTAGCTGAGGGTACCCGGCATTGCCCGGGTGAAATTTAAACATTTTTTGTTTTGTAAACAATTTTGTCATGTGTTTCCTTATGCTTTTAGTGTTTTTAGCCCTCCACGCCCCCAGGGGGGGGGGAAAGGGATATAAAACAATAGCTATTTTACCCACACGGTTCAGCCAAGTCTTCCTGCCAAATTTCACTGATATTGGGCCAGCAGTTTAGGAATTATTTGATGGCTTTAATGCTTTTAGTTCAACTTGCTAGTGTCTCTTTTTTTCATAAATATTTGAATAAACAAGTTTTTTCTAAGAATATGTTGCAATTTGAAAATACTTTTTTATCTCTGTTGTTTATGTTGGTTGAAAGTTTTGACAAGAGTTTGAGTTATCGGATCATCGATTCTTGTTTGTGAGTTACCTTCTTTTTATTGGCCAATCATCATGACATTCCTTTTTTAGGTCATGAAATGAAATTTGGAGTTTGGTTTGGAAAGTCAAGAGAATTTTTTTTCCAGAGTCAATAGAAAAATACCTGCATTAGTTTTTTGAAAAACCCTTTATTGGTTTCTGTCAGTCCCACTCAGAATGGACAATCGAAAGAAAGTATCAAATTGTTAAAAAAAAAAGAAATTCCATAGGGAAGTGATGGAGGACCAGATGATCAGAAAAAGCAAATTTTCTCACAGTGAAAGCATTGAAGAGGATGAGGCAAACGAAGAAGGCCTCATGGGAGCAGAGGAAGGAAGTGATTCAGTTTTTACAGGCGATTCGACAAACACCAAAGTTGAGCCATCAAAAGAAGACAATTCAGTTAAAAGTATTGATTTATTAAGAAAGATTAAAAGTATGTATTTGTGATAAATACATTTTTAACATTTAGGTATTCCAAAAAATGATGCACAAAAAGAAATCCAGATAAAGAAACCAACTGATTTTGCTAATTACAATATTTCAAAAAAATATCTCAGGCAACATTTTAATAATGTGCAAACTTGGATGGATTACAACATTAACTTACTGATTGATTCTCAGGTATTACCATTATCCAAATTTAATTATTTTGTATATTATAACTTACATCAGTCTGGATTTTGAACCTTTTTAGGAATATGCAGTTGATTCTGTCAAGCTAGAATGGCTTTTGCGTAGAGATGAGTATACTGGTGAAAATTTGCCAATCGATGATAAAAGCTCACCTTCAGAAAACTTGGTACAACCAAATTGAGCTTTTAGTGAAGATTTCATATTCAATCAATTCAAATTTTTATTGCAGGAAAAACCAGCCAGGTTAATAATTCTGGACTTTTTAAGCTTTCTTATGAGACAAAAATGAAAGGTTTTTTTACAAATTTTATTTTAATTTTGTAAAAGTTGATTGTTTTATAGGGCCATTCAGAATCCATATTATCTGGAAAATGTAGAAGAGAAACGACGGCTTTATAATCTGATGTCCAGAAACATTCCGTGGACCTAGTAGAAAGGAGTCAAAGTATATTACTAATAATATTTGAAGACGTTCTGTGATCACAGCAAAAGTAGAATTGACAAGCAACTCAACATTTTTAGAATGTTTTATCTCAAAATTTATACTCCAGCATAAATAAAAGAAAAATTTGATAATATTTCAATTAGACTATTTCTTAAACCTGACTCAATGGTAAATAATAGAGATGGGCCTTGACCCGAGCTTTCTTTTAACCTGCAGTAAATAAGAGGCTGACCCGCCTTTGACCCGGGTACTTTTTGACCCGAAGGGCTAAAATTAAAAAATTTGACATTTTTAGGCAAAATTTTCCAAACCCAAACCCAAACCATAGATGGCCGACCCGACCCGGGTCAAATTTTTTTGACCTGGACCCATCACTGAGTAAATAATAAGTTGAATATAAAGAATTAGTTTTAAGTAAAGGGTCCCAGAATGTGAATATTAAAAGATGAAATCGTAAGGAAAGCTTTTTAAGCTTAACATTTAAGATCCAGGCACGTAGTTCCCATTTTAGATGTTTTGTCTTTACTCATATAATTTAGTATTTAGATGGACCATCATAATTCTATTCTAATAAAGTAAGTGATCTCAGATCCTCAATTATGTGGATTTAGACTTTTTAGAATTTGATAGTGGCTAATTAAATTAAAATTAAAATTCTTACAATGTAAAATCATGTTCAAATTTGTATTTGTATTTTGATAAATATGGAAATATGTAATATTTAAGATTCAAAAGCTTCGTGTAACATAACATCACTTTTAGTAAAATTTATGGTATCACTTATGATAAAAAACAATAGCTTAAAAAATTAATCAGATATAGATTGATAATGAAATTGGACTCCGCATTTCCAAGTAGTTTTTGGATGTTAAACCAAACAATTTTCAGAAGCATTTTCAAACTTCTTTTGGTTCTCCAACCTTGAAAGTAAAAAATTCATAAAAAGTAGAAATTTTGACAGTTTATTGATTATTACCTTAGTTCAGCCCGTCGGGCAAATCCTTGACAATCTTCAGGTCCTCTAGGTTGTCTCAAAACAAGTTGCTGGCGAAACATGGCTAAAATCAAAAGAGCGAAATGACAAACACATTTAAAAACAAGTTTCAAGTGTTCAATTTCAACTTGATTTTGCAATATCCAACTGTCCAGAAGCCCTTCTGTTCATCCAAGCATAAATGGACGTTTGGTCGTTTGGATTCGGACTGGTGCTTAAAAGATTGCGAGGATTTGAGCCAATCGAAGATCTGGAACTCCTCCGTAGTGAGAGGCTGAAAATTTGACCCTTTAATGCCAACAGGTTGTGTAAATGAGACTAAAATGATTTACCAAGACATTGGGGGAGCACTTTTCCCGATCAAATTCATAAATTTCTGTTGCTCTTTGGGTATGGAAAAAAACTCGGGGGCAGCGTAGACACCCAACTTGCGTCTCGCAACATTTGCTGAAGGTGTTGGAATTGGGATCTTTTTTTTCAAGAAGTTCATTATGGTCATATTAAATCTATTTTTAAAAATAAACAGAAAGCTCACTTTTTCCTGATTACATAAAGCCATCTTGTTTTCATCAATCTTTTCTTTGTGTTTCTCAGCAGGTGAATCCAAATCTATCACCTTTATTTCATGGATGCTTTGAAAAATAAATTCATTAGATGTAACTTATGTTTTAATTTTTACCCAAATTGAGTCAACATAGTTTGAAGTGAACTGCTCCTTGGCCTTCAATGCAAACTCTGACTTCTCAAACTCAATCAAAGCACTTGTATTTGAAGTCAACTCAGGAAATTGAGTAGACAGTTTGCGAACTTCTGGTGGAAGTGAACTCCCTTGTTTCATAAAACAATTTCGAGTTAGATTTGATTCTTTTTAGAAGGAAAACCCTATGCTTTGTTTGACTTTTTCATTGAAGTTTCATTTTTATAATGAAATTCCTGACACCAATCTCCAAATTTTATGCAATTACATTAAAGAAAAGCTGCTTACTCTTGTCTAGTTATTCAAGTCTCTTTTTCAAATTGATACTTCAAGCAATGTAAAACCTGGCTTAAGAATCCTGATAAAAGCCACATCGCCACATGCTGAAAAAAATTCTGCTACAGACTCAATAGTTGGTGGTTCTACTGGAATGTTCAGTGCCAAAATTGTTCTTGAAGCATCTGCTTATAAAAAAAATAGATTTTTTGATGACTATTAGACATAATGATTTGTATTTATTACCCTCTGTTTCATCCTCATCTGGGATTGGATCCACTCTCCTAACCTTTGTCTTTGCATCGTTTATTTCAAGCTTCAATGAAAGATTCTCTATTGCAAATCTCACCTAGAATTATTTCTGAGATTGTTTTAAAAAGCAAGGAGAGTCACAAAAACCATAAAGTTACCTGTCTCCAGTCTTTTACAATCTGCTTTACTTTTTTAAGTGAAGATATCAATTTGAGAGACACAAAGCCATCTTTATTTCGCTTCACATGCTTTAGAAGAAATTTATCCTTCATGATGTTTTCATTGGAGAAAAGTAACTCCACCTAGAAATAGACAAAATAATTGACATTTGACATTTTTATTAAACTCTTTCTTAGTGTTAATTTTTACAAATTACATTACTTTTTAAGAGTATTCAGTACTAAACAATGTGAAAAGCTCAATAAAATTATGCTTAAAACTAAATGCTACTCAAGGGACTGAGGAAAGTATGTCTGGAGTCTTTGACTGGGAGCTATCTTTTAGGAGGAAAACCTGGATTTTACTATGCAGAGTTGGAAGAGGAATTCAAAAGGTCAGGGGATGTCAGAGTGCTCCACCAGGGGGAAAAACCTCCTGCTCAACCAGAATCGGCTTTGCGTAGCTAAAAAAAGTGCTTTTTAATTTCATTCTAAGTTGATGGACATTAAGGGTGTTTTCTGTCCATTTAAATTTAATTTTCTTAGAAATAGCAGTCAATCTGTTGGCAAAAGACTGGCAACCAATCAGTCTATGACTATTATCATAGAAAAACAGTCTGCCGGGTTGACAGCGCTCTGTGAACGATTGAGACATAATGCAAAAATGGATCTTAGGTGTTTGAAAGTAAGATTTTACTTGCTGAACAATCCGCTGGCAGACCTCACCATCTGGTTGAACAAATGCTACTTGATCTTCTTCATTAATATCATTGCTTAGATTGCTAATACTACTCACGTAAGACATTCTGAAATTATTTTTTTTAAAGTTTCAAATGATCAAATTCTAGGATTTTTGAAATTAAAAAATTACTCTGAGTTTCTTCTTCTTGTAGCCCCGGAAGTTGCTGAATCCGTTGAACATTTTCTACTCACACCAAAAGGATGCTGAGGGTCAACTCTTTTGACTTCATAGTAATTCTTTGCCATTAAAATAGAAATAATTACCATACAGTTTAAGAAGAAAAAGAGGAGAAATCTAAAACTCTATTTAAAAATAAAGCCATGACTGACACTGAATCATGATTTTATTCAAAAGGTTTAATAACTGATAAATATGATTTTTTATATGTTGAATATCATAATTATCAATACTAATATTAAACTGATCAGTTTGGTTTTATTACCTTTAAGGTAAGGGTCTAGTTAACCGGATTCGTAAGATAAATTATAAGTTTCAAGAAAATCTTAGTTGGAATATTACTCATTAAGACGAAAAAAATCTTACCTGATAATAAATAGTTCTGTTAGATAATAAGCAATGAGTTGGTGGAGGTGGAACAGTAAAATCTGGAGCTCCACCAGGGCCAGAAACAACAAATTTTGGAGAATTGAACATGATCAAAACTCATCAGACAGTTTCAATCTTAATGAAAAAATGGTGTAACCTTTTATTCTCCAGTCATACGTAATCACTTATTTAAATTGTAAAATAAGTCTGCTAAAGTTATGTCAATTCAAACTTACCTATTTAAAGGCTTTTTTTGAAATGAACCTTACAGAATAAAATTTTCAACTCGACATTTTTTCATCTGTCACTTGTGAGATTATTTATGTAAATAATTTATCAAAAGCCTTGGACAGACAGCAAACATTGAAATTGAAGGGCATCCCTCTAATATGCTTACCCACGGCTGACAAAAAAGAGATGTTAGAGAGCTGAAACAGTTTATAATTCCTAAGTTGTAGTTATATGATTATACAAATATATTTCAAGCAATATTTTCAATGAGTTTATATTTTAGAGAGTCATTTAAAATCACCTAACCCATCTTTGTGGTGAATTCTACATTCACAATTTGACACTGAATGTTTGATTATGCAGAGTTTTTTTTAGTGGTCCAATCCAAGATATTGTTTACGACGTAGTTCATGAAATTTATCAAGGCTTAATTCAGAAGAATGAGAATGATAAGATTCACTTTTGTTGAGCTGCATAATTTCATGATATTATGCTGTAATATATAGCAAAACATTTGAAGAGATAAACTCAAAATTTTCAATTCTTTATTTCTAATCAATCTTTATACTTTTACTGTAACACTTTACTCATTTAAAAAGTGACAACAAATGGAATTTATTAACTTGAACAAACTGGATTTCTTTTTCAGGACTTTGTATATTTAGACTAAATAAGGATTCAGGTTTAAGCAATTTGATTCATGCATAACTTTAGCATAAGATTGAAATGATCTTATTATGAAATATTGATACATCTTTAATGAGAAGAAATTAGACCCTAAAGGGGTCTCCATGGCTGCAACGTCTTTGACACCTAACTGAGAATTAAGATCTAAGTTTGCGGGTTGAAATCCCTGGCCATTTTAGCAAATTTTTCAATGCCGTATTGAAAAAAAAATCAACAAGGGACCCTTAGTCAGGGTAATAGTAATCTGCAGTGGCCATTGACTTCAATCGTAGGACTCTGAAAAAGATGTTGATCAGGCATCAACATCGCCTGAGTCTATACTTATTATTACTATTATTAATCAGGTAAACTGCTGCAAATTATTATTTCTATTATTATTATAACCCTTGATTTTCTAATCTGTAAATGAACCTAATCGAGGAAAAATGAAGTAATAAAGATAGCTAATAGAGAAAAGTGATTTTTCTCATACAAAATCGAGTGAATGAGAAAGCATTGACTTTACACCAATAGCTTTAGTAATTTTTGGCAGTCTTTTCCACTCATCCAAACCTAAATTTTCACTCTTTTATTTTGAAAATTTTTCAAGGAAAGTTGACCTAAGGTCATTTGGTTGAGATAGTCACTCAGGACATGGATTGTACCCTGAACCTTCTAGTTCTCAGTCAGTTGTCGTAGCCATGAGTAACGTTTGGGGAAATTATTTATCGAACAACTCTTAATCATAATTAATTCATGTATAGGCAATAAATTGCAATGTTTTTTGTCACCCTGCCTAAATGTTGGAAGAATAAAAATATTATTAATTTTTGTAAAATACAAGAACCTTTGATGACTTTGCAAAAAAGTGCATTTGTCTTTTTAACTTATATTTTTCTCACCATCCTAATTAATAGTACAAAGCCAATTCACATTCTATGGTCATAAAAAAAATTTCAAACAACTTAAAGTAAATTTAATCAAATAGGTGAGCACAATATCATCTCGGTATAGGAGGTTAATTTTTCCTGTTCATCAATAAAAATGCTTAAAAATCCAAAGTTTTCATTATTTTGAACAAAATTTAATATTTAAAATTTTTGGAAAAATTATGCTAGACATCCAACACTTTAACTTACATAAAAGTGACAGCAAGAATGTGATGGACATTTACTTTACAACTATTCTTTGTCATGTCTTGGAAAGATAAAATTGGTAAATATTATATAAAATCTCAATCTCTTAGTTGGTGTATTTTTTTGTTCCTTTAACCTTAATTTGAGCAAAGTAGGTCACTGATTTCTTAATACTGTACAAAGCTGAAACACATAAGTATTCATGGCATATATAAGGCTGGGACTCTGAAGCACCGAACCCCGTTGGCCACCTCGAGGCAACCTTTGACAGCCTAGGTTTCCAAAAAATAACAAATCATTCCCAGCCAAAAAGTGTGCCTTTACTGAAAAAAAAAATTCGCAAGGGGTACTTAAAAAGATTTAAAAAAATAAGCAAGATATCACTTATATCTTATGTGCAGAAAATATCAAGTATTCTAGTTGGTTAAGTTGAGTTTAGCCAATAGTTTCAAA
>Ga0194133_10009161_pt1 | contig 11392 bp, 6 predicted proteins | sample TA2KigOf40mmetaG_FD_155448 | JGI IMG/M metagenome (GOLD analysis project Ga0194133, IMG submission 155448) | Freshwater microbial communities from Lake Tanganyika, Tanzania - TA2015055 Kigoma Offshore 40m | ecosystem: Environmental > Aquatic > Freshwater > Lake | place: Tanzania: Lake Tanganyika...
AGATTTTATGAATAGTTATCAGACACTACGCCAATAATAAAAACAAGGAATGAAAAATCAGGTACAGAAGGATTATACGATAATATATATACTTTTGATTATAAATATATAAATGATATTAAAGAAGATTTAAAAATAGATAACCCTGGTGCCGAAGGAGCAAAAGGTAATGAAGAAAAATATGTATATAATATTAAAAAGCCCAAGAAAGACCATAATCCTAATATATCAGAATATTATGGCATATCGCACGATTATAAGTTTGATAAAGCAGGTAAAAATAATGATGAATATATATATGCTCCAAAATGCGAGACAAATGATTATGTATATGATGATTGTACGATTAAAACTATTGATTGCAAAAAAGCCACAAAGGAAGATACTAGCGATTATAAAAATATTATAATATAATATTAACATAAAAGGCATTTAAAAAATGAAAAAATGCGAAGTTAATAAAGGCGAGAGCAAGGATTTGGAGGTTTTATACGATGAGAAATATATTATGGATGTTAAAAAGATTGATAAATCAAATGATTTATTTGCTATAAAAACATTAGATGCCGAATTGAATAAAACTACGCCTATAACGGTTGATAATAATGGGGCTATTACGGCAATTAATCTTAGCAGTTATGGAAGATATTATGACAATAAACCTCCTGAAATAATTATTAAACTACCGGCATCACCTGGTGGAAAGCAAGCAAAAGTTACAGCAAATATGACATCAAATACAGATGGTTCTAATTATTATTGGGAAATAACAAAAATAGATATTGATGATGGTGGTTCGGGATATGATGCAATTGCCGATATAGATAAAATTGAAATTGAAAAAAAAAATACGGCTCAAAAAAAAATTATTTATAATGAAGCCAAACCTAAATATTATTTATTGGAAAAAAAGGAATCACAATGTAATAATTTAACAGATAAATGGCATGATTGGTTCACAATACCATATTATTATCTGGGAAACAACAATGGGCGAAGAAAAATAGACGAGAATGATAAAACACGAGGGGTATTTAAGTGCTATAATAAGTGCGACAATAAATATATTGTAAATAATGATAATGTATGTGAAAGCATTGAAACATTTGAAGGAGGCAAATATAGAAACTATATCCAGTATGACCCATTAGCCATAATATGTATTTTAGGAAGCTACAGTCCAAATTCTTATACAAATAAAAGCAATGTTATAATAGATAATGACTCATGCCTTGGTAATTATCATCATACTATTAAAAATGTTAAAGCAGGAATTGATGAAGATATAAATACTGATATACAAAAAAAAATATTAGATTCTATGCATAATAATAGTTCGAAAAATCATCCCGTATATGTAATAAAAACCGATATAGATAAAGCTTATAATAATATTTCAGAATATATAGATAATATAAAAAAAGAAGCGGAGAATAATGATTTGAAAATTAAAACAACTATTAAAAATAATGTTAATGACTTCTATCAATTATTTGATAAAAGAGATGAGCTATATATATCTTATCTTAATAAACTAAGTGATAGTACGCATTTTAAAAGAGTATTATATGCCAAAAGTATAGCTCATAATGTGCAAAATACAACACTTGGCGATGATGTTAAAAATAAAAAATATTTGCAGTATTTATTTGATTATTGTAAGTTTTTGTATTTTAATGAGAATAATATGTTTGCGATTAGACTTTTAAATTATGGAATATATGAGAATGATTATATAAATGGCACTAAAAATATTATTACGAATCCCGATGAAAATGAGAATATTGAATTTATAAAAGAACCTTCAAATATTAATTATAATCCTGTTACTGTTAAAATTGATACTAAACATAAAAATATGTTTGATGATTATTCAAATGCTTACGAATTATATAAGAGTTTTATTTTAACATATCCAATTATTTTGCTTCTGTCTATCTGCTTGTGTATAATAATTATGGTTGCATATTACTGGAATATTATATATATTTTTATTTCTATTCTCAATTCTATATATATATTCGTTATTGGTATTTTGTATTTATTTATAGTACTTATAGCCTGTAACGATTTTATTATAAATATAGCAATATTTATTATTAGTACAATATATCAAATAATTGATAAATTATATTCTGTTGTTATGTATATATTTAATGCGCCAATAATTGGTTCAATTATACAATTTATATTATTCATAGTTATTATTATTATTCTTATGAATAACAATCTAAATTTTATATATGAAATAGTAATGTTTTTTGTTAACACGATAATATATTTTATATTAGGCATAATATCAATATTCATTTATATTATATATGGATTTGTATCTCTAAACCCTGGAATAATATTCCCTACATTGATAACTATGTCAATTCTCTATGCATATTATAAAATATGGTTTAATTTTGATATTAATACATTACATAAAGATGCTAAGAAAGATGCTAAAATTATAAACGAGCATTCTGATAGTACAACAATATTCAAAACAGGAGAATTAAAATTTGGCGTTGGCGCTACAATATCAAAGGCAAGACTTAAATTATATATATATAGTTATTTTATGAACTTATACGAGAACGCATACAAAAACTATGTAGAAAAAATAGAAGAAATAAAAAAATATAAAAATAATAAAAATTTAGATAATACTAATAGTGATAAAAATGCAGAAGAAAAAGAACTAAATAAAAAAAAAGAAGAGTTTAATGAAAAAGTAAATAAAGCGAATATAGCAAGAGCAGAAAGAAGAGATGCTGAAAAAATATTATCAGATTTTGATAGTAAAAATGATAAGACCCTAAAAGATGTTAATTTGGATTCTTTTACATCAAGTAATTTTGATAATAGTCAAAGAAAAGAACTGCAAAAAAATATAAGAGAATTAAAAACAGAGGAACATAGTGCAAGAAATGCGATGACGCCTTTTGTTAATGAGAATGTACAAAAAAAAATTAACAATGCAAAAAGCATACTTAATAAAGGATTGCAAGCAATCCCTGGAATAAATAACATAAATAAGGAAGGATTAATGAATATTGGTGTGGATAGCTTTAAAAATGCTTTTGATAATGTTAAGATTGACCCAGGAGGCGCATCTAATTTATTTAAAAAATTTATTAAATAAATAAATTCAAATAAGAATTTAGGGGTTTAAGGATTTAGTATATATTTTTTATAACATTCTATGTATTTCTCCATAGCCTCGTTAGAAGTCATTCCCTTGATACTGTTCCAAGCTTCCCATTTAGCACAGGCGGTTACATTAACAAACCATGGTTTATCAATATTACAATCGCCCGTTCTTGCCTGTTTATAATATTTGTAAAACTCCAATTTAATTGTATCAGACAAGCCCATAATTTCCAAATCAATATCATTAAGCTTGTTTAGAACATCTTCAAACTCTTTTTCCGTATCCATATTATATTGATTACAACTTATATATTACTATATAAATATATAAATATATTTCTTATATTATTTTTATTTAAGAATATAGCACATATATTATAATGACAATGATTATCAACGAATATATTGAATATATGAATAAATATAAAGAGCAGTATGGTGAGAAATGTATTGTTCTATTACAAGTTGGCTCATTTTATGAAATGTACACTATATATGAAAATAATAACGCAGATAACAACGATATATATAGAGTTGCCGATATATGCGGTATCATAACTACGAAAAAGAACAAATCAATTGCTGAAATATCCGTAAATAATCCTGTGATGGCAGGGTTTCCTCTCCATTCTCTTAATAAGTTCACGCAAATATTGCTGAATAACAATTATACTATTGTAATTATTCAGCAGGAACAGCAGATGGCTGGTAATAATAAAAATAGGATGCGTACGGTCGCTGAGATATTATCTCCGGGCTCCAATATAAATATTACAGATAAGCGAAGTAATTATATGATGGTTATAATGTACGAAATAATAAATGGGTATATTATCGCGGGAATATCAGGAATTGATTTATCAACTGGGAAGACCTTTGTATATGAAGTGGGTTCTACTAAGGATGACCCAGAGCTCGCAAATGACGAAGTGTTTCGTATGATAAGCACCTATAATCCAATTGAATTAATTATATTAGGCGATAAAATTGAGGAAAAGGAGCGGAGAAAGATATTGAAAAACTTGAATATCAATAACATTTTGGTTCATTATAAATGGGGTGAATGTAAATACATAGAGTTTTTCAAGAGCATAATAAATCAGACGCAAATATTGGAGAAGGCATTCTTTATGAAGAAAGGATTGATTTCTATAATTGAAATGTTAAATATGGAGAGGCTCACTATATCTCGCGAAGGGTTCTGTTGTCTATTACAATTTGCACACGAACACAACGCTGATATTATAAAAGAGCTACAGGTTCCTGAGATTTTTGAGAACAATAATAATATGACAATAGAGTTTAATTCTGCCGTGCAATTAAATATTCTGGGGTTGTATCAGAATGATAAGCCGCTAATAGATGTATTAAATAGATGTGCGACTGCTTTTGGTTCGCGATATTTTAAAGAGAAATTGTTGGCACCTATGATAAACATTGAAAAAATAAATCAGTCTTATGATGATATTGATAAATTATTAAATAAAAATAGATATGTTAAGGTGCGAAAATTTCTGGCGAATATTGGAGATTTAGAGAGATTCAAGAGAAAACTACTTTTAAACAAGGTAGCACCTCAGGATTGGATGAGCTTCAATGAATCTATGGAGGCCTGTATAGGCATCTATAATATCTTGAAGGATTATGGAGAAGGAGATAAAGGTGTCGGTGACAAAAACGATGGGACTATTATATCAATCGTACATAATATAATAAATTCTTACAAGGATATTTTGGATTTGGAGAATGCCTCTAAATATAATTTGGCTGATAAAAATAATTGGGGAAATATATTTAAAGAAGGAGTATATGAGGATATAGATAATAATGCCGAGGGTATCAAGAGGTCATATAGAGATATTGAGATTTTATGTGAAGAAATAAATCGTATCGGCATAAATGATAGTACGCTATGTAAAATAGATTATAATGATAAGGATCAGGAATATTTCATTTTAATAACTAAGAAAAGATATGAGACGGCTTTTAAAACTAACAAGGATATTATTAGCAAATTCAGCAAAAAGCTTATATCGTCTTCTTCATCAAATTACAAGATGACTAATAGCGATATCGAGAAGCTCTCAAAAAATATCAGCAAATATAATGAAGAAATTGCTAAACTTGTATTGAAATATTATAATGAGTTTGTTAAGGAGTTTATAGAAATAAATAATAAGAATATTGATATTCTCATTAAATATCTAGTACGCACTGATATAGCTGCAAATAATGCAAAAAACGCTTTTGATTACCGATATAAAAGACCTATAATATCTTTAGATTCTTCTGATGAAGCCTGTGATGCAAGAGAAACATCAGAATACGCAACTGAGACCGAGAGCGATGCTGAGACTGATACTGATACTGAGACTGAGAGCGAGAGAGAATCGTCTTTTATTAATATGAAAAATATGAGGCATCCTTTGATTGAGAGATTGCACGATGAACTTGAGTATGTTGGGAATGATGTCAAGATAAATAAAGATGGTATATTGTTGTATGGAATAAATGCTTCTGGGAAATCTTCATTTATGAAGGCGGTTGGTTTAAATATTATTATGGCTCAATCTGGTATGTTTGTAGCTGCTGAAAAAATGGTGTATTATCCGTATAAAAGAATATTTACGAGGATTTCGGGGATGGATAATATATATAAGGGAATGTCAAGCTTCACAGTGGAAATGACGGAATTGCGGAATATATTACAGAGATGTAATAAATATAGCTTGGTTATTGGAGACGAGATATGCTGTGGGACTGAATCAATATCTGGGATTGCTATTGTATCTGCAGGAATAGATATGTTGATTAATAAAGGGGCTTCTTTTATATTTGCCACGCATCTTCACGAGCTAACAGATATGTCTTGTATTAAGGAGCATATCAATGATAATAAATTATTTGTTAAGCATATTAAAATAGATATTGGCAAAAATAATGAAATTATATATAATAGGAAAATACAGGATGGCCAGGGTTCTAATATGTATGGCTTAGAAGTATGTAAATCACTTGATATGCCCTTGGATTTCCTTAAAAAGGCTGAGATGTTTAGAAAGGAGTTCACAAATATAGATAATGATCTAATTAAAAACAAGAAATCTAATTATAACAGGAAGAAGAATGTTGATAGATGTCAAATATGTCAGGGTATTGCAGTTGAAACACATCATATTAAATATCAGGAGAATGCAGATGAAAACGGGTTCATAGGTTCTTCTCATAAAAATGCTAAGCACAATCTTGCATCATTATGCAAAGAATGCCACAACAAGGAACATAGGGGAATTATAAAAATAAATGGATATAAACAATCCTCTGATGGCATTATATTAGACTATGACATACTATAACAAAATTAGCTATAATTATTATAAAATACTAAGATTATCTTAGCAATTCTTGAGACACAGAAAACTCTTTATTTTTTCAATTTTAAATTTGAGTACATCTCTCAATTTATTTTGTAATTTCTAAAAAACTTTTGAAATTTTTGAAAAAACAAAAAGATGTACTCAAAATTTAATTTTCATTTTTATAAATATTTGGTTTCTTTTTAAGATACCACATTGGTATTACAAATAGCTTGTGAACCTATGAAAATACTTCATACAGCTTTTTATATATAGCCCGTGTTGGCTTGGGTGGAGAAGGGTTCATCTTCTCTATCTCAAATATATATTGTATTGATTAATATATAATATATATAAATATTAAAATTATTAAGATGAATATCCTAAACTCATCATAGTAAATATCAAGAAACATTAAGTTATTTTTAAACCTTTATGTTTTTATTCTTAAACATTTAATAGAATTATGTCTAATAAAGAAACAGCAATAGAAAAATTAACTAGGAAAAAAGGAGAAGAAATATCTAAAATTTTAAGAATAAATTCAAGCTCAAGCCCGAGTATTCAATTAATTGCTAATATGCAAGCAAGAATTAATAATCCACTATTTAAGCTTAGTATTGGTGACTATGAAGCTATGTGTGGGAACAAGATTATGATTAAAATGATGTCTAAAGTTATAGGTTGCGAAGAGAAACAGCTCAAAAAATTCTGTAAATATATAAATGTTTTTAAGGAGAATATCAATTCATCTCCAAAATCAATTAAGAACAAGATAAATGCTATGAAAAACAGAGGAAGTCTTAATTTATTACCTGAAGATGTCTATAGTGTAATAGTAGAACAATACAAGAAAATTTTCAAAATAAAATATGTATTAAAAGATTGGATACCAGAAAAAAAATTAAATAAGTGGATATTATCACAAAATCCAAATGCAATAGATTATTTAAAAGAAAATCCTCATGATATAAAATGGAATTATTTATCAAAAAATCCTAATCCAGAAGCTATTAAATTATTAAAAGCAAATTATACTAAAATAGAATGGGCATTTTTATCAGAAAATTCTAATTCAGAAGCTATAGAATTATTAGAAGAAAAAAGCGAAAATATAGATTGGGATTGGTTATCAGAAAATCCAAATCCTAAAGCGATAGAATTATTAAAAAAAAACACAGGAAAAATAGATTGGGATGCATTGTCAGCAAATCCAGGTGCTATAGAATTATTAAAAGCTAATCCTAATAAAATAAAATGGGATATGTTATCTTCAAATCCAGCAGCTATGGATTTATTAAACGAAAATCCTACTGAAATAAATTGGAATAAATTATCAGAAAACCCAAACGCAATGGATTTGCTCAAAGCTAATCCTGGTAAAATAATTCTGAGTAGATTATCTGCAAATCCAAATCCAGAAGCCATAAAAATATTAGAAGAGCATCCTAATGAAATAGTTTGGCATTTGTTATCGGCAAATCCGTCAGCGATAGAACTATTGAAAAAATATCAAGATAATATTAACTGGAATTATTTATCAGGAAATCCAAGCATATTCGATGAAATATTAGTATAATTATAATTTATAGAGATATATCTCTATATCCATATCATAATCATATCATAATCATATCATAATCATATCATAATCATATCATAATCATATCATAATCATATCATAATCATATCATAATCATATCATAATCATATCATAATCATATCATAATCATATCATATATGTTATATGTTTATTTTTTCTAAAAGGTTAAAATTATTTATATTTTTAACTATACCAAAAATATATATATAGATTAATTAATATAATAATATAATTATGAAGGTTATTAAAAGGAATGGCGAATATGAAGATGTCAGCTTTGACAAGGTACTTATGCGACTTAAAAATCTATCAGGAGAGCTAAATATTAATGTATCAGAGATAGCTCAGAAAGTATGTTCGCGTATTTTTGACGGTGTCAAAACGAGCGAATTAGATGAAATGGCCGCATATTTATGTAGCAGTATGTCGCTGGATAACCCAGAATATAATACTTTGGCTTCGCGTATTATTATCTCAAACCATCATAAAAATACATCTCCTTCATTTTCTGAAACCGTTCAAGCTCTTTATCATAACAAGGATATTCATAATAATAATGCTCCATTAGTATCTGAAGAGCTATATGAAATTGTATGTAAAAACAAGGAGAAGCTCAATACCTATATTGATTATCAGAGAGATTTTACATTTGATTATTTCGGCTTTAAAACTTTGGAACGTGCATATTTAACCCGTGTTAATAAGAAGGTTATTGAGAGGCCACAGCATATGTGGATGCGAGTTGCTCTGGGAATTCACGGAAATGATATTAAAGAAGTACTTACGACATACGACCTTATGAGTAAAAAATATTTCACACACGCAACACCAACGCTATTTAATTCAGGAACTAGAAGACCACAATTGAGTAGCTGTTTCCTTTGTTCTGTAAATGATGACAGCGTAGCAGGCATTTACGATTCACTAAAAGAGATGGCACTGATTTCTAAATATGCTGGGGGAATTGGCATTCATATTCATCAGGTTCGTGGCAAAGGTAGCTATATCAGAGGAACGAATGGAACTTCTAACGGAATTATACCGATGTTGCGAGTATTTAATAATACCGCAAGATATATTGATCAAGCAGGGAAAAGACTAGGAAGCATCGCGGTATATCTTGAAACTTGGCATTGCGATATTGAGGCATTTTTAGAATTGAAGAAAAATCACGGAAGTGAAGAAGAAAGATGCAGAGATCTATTCATGGCTCTATGGGTATCTGATTTGTTTATGGAACGAGTGAAAAATAATAAGCATTGGTCTTTGATGTGTCCGGATAAATGCCCAGGGCTTAGCGATGTATATGGCGATGATTTTGTTAAACTTTATGAACAATATGAGAGTGAGGGCAGATATAATAAACAAATTAACGCTCAAGACCTTTGGTTTAAAATATTGGAATCTCAAATAGAGCAAGGAGTCCCATATATCCTTTATAAGGACGCTGCAAATAAAAAGAGCAATCAGAAGAATTTGGGAACTATCAAATCTAGCAATCTTTGTGCCGAGGTTTTAATTTATTCTTCACCTGAAGAAACCGGAGTATGCAATTTAGCCTCTATTTGCCTGCCTACATATATTGAGAATGGTGTATTTAATTATGAAAAGCTTCATGAGGTAGTCAAAGTAATTACTAAAAACCTCAATAAAGTTATTGATAAGAACTTTTATCCCATTGAAAAAGGGCGTGTTTCTAATCTTAAAAACAGGCCTATCGGAATTGGCGTACAGGGATTGGCTGATGTATTTATGATTCTTAAGCATCCATTTGAATCAAAAGAGGCTGCAGATATTAACAAAGATATTTTTGAGACTATATATCACGCTGCCGTTGAAGCTTCAATGGAATTGTCAAAAAAACGATATCATATTATTAATCAAATAATATCTGGCGATTGTGATGAAAATATGAGAGATTATGTTAATGAGTTTGAAATTAATAATATTAACAATAAATATTGTGGGGCATATAGTACATTTGAGGGCAGTCCGATATCTCAAGGGCTTTTTCAATTTGATTTGTGGAATGAAAAGCCGAGTGATAGATATGACTGGGAAAGCCTGAGGACTGAAATAATAAATTATGGAGTTCGCAATAGCCTTTTGATATCTCCTATGCCGACTGCATCTACTTCGCAAATTATGGGATTTAATGAAAGCTTTGAGCCAATTACTAATAATATATTTCAGAGAAAGACTCTCAGCGGAGAGTTTATTGTAATAAATAAGTATCTTATTAAAGATTTGATTGATAAGGGGATATGGAATAAAGAAATGAGAGATACTATTATTTTACATGAAGGAAGCATTCAAAATATCCCTAATATTGATGCGACAATGAAAGAGCTGTATAAAACTTCGTGGGAAATTAAGCAACGAGTTATTATTGATATGTCAGCAGACAGAGGAAGATATATTTGCCAGACACAAAGCCTTAATATCTTTATAGAAGAACCTGATTTCCAAAAATTGTCTTCTATGCATTTTTACGGACATTCTAAAGGTCTCAAAACGGGTTCTTATTATCTGCGAACAAAACCAAAGGCAAAAACTCAGCAATTCACAATTGACCCTGAATTTGCTAAAAAAAAATTGAGATGTGTCGAAGACAATGGCGATAGCTGTGTCCTATGCTCGTCATAACATTCATTGATTAGTTATTTTTTTGGTAGTTTTAGGAGTTTTAGGAGTTTTAGGAGTTTTAGGAGTTTTAGGAGTTTTAGGAGTTTTAGGAGTTTTAGGAGTTTTAGGAGTTTTAGGAGTTTTAGGAGTTTTAGGAGTTTTAGGAGTTTTAGGAGTTTTAGGAGTTTTAGGTTTTGCTGTGGTAGTTTTTGATTTTAAGACTGTTCTTTTTATTATTGAGGTTTTCTCTTTGTGTTTTTGTTTTGCTCTTTCTTTTTCTATTTTGATTTTAGTTTTAATATCTTCAATTAGTTTCATTTGTTTAATAATTTTATCTTTATTTTTGATTTTATCTTTCTTTAATATCTTTATTTTGTCTTTAATCTTATTTATTTTTAGTTGTTTGTCTCCTCCCCCTCTTCTTTCTCTTGATCTTTCTCTTGATCTTTCTCTTGGTCTTTCTCTTGATCTTGGTCTTTCTCTTGATCTTGGTCTTTCTCTTGATCTTGATCTTGGTCTTAGTCTTTCTCTTGATCTTGGTCTTTCTCTTGATCTTGGTCTTTCTCTTGATCTTGGTCTTAGTCTTTCTCTTTCTCTTGATCTTGAACTTGAACTTAGTCTTTCTCTTTCTCTTTCTCTTTCTCTTTCTCTTGATGTTACAATATCT